>TARA_B110000503_G_scaffold34438_2_pt1 | contig 26272 bp, 18 predicted proteins | sample TARA_B110000503 | Tara Oceans TARA_B110000503 (sample SAMEA4397472) | marine metagenome | biome: Polar Biome; feature: [SRF] surface water layer (ENVO:00010504); material: water (ENVO:00002006), including particulate matter (ENVO:01000060) such as... | depth 5 m | reverse complement strand
GGGATGACTGTTACAGACAGTAAAATATGAGAAATCAAAAGAAAGTAGTAGACATATTTAATGGTTCCGAGGGCTCCTGACTCAGCATCAGAGAGCAGTCCATCAGCATTTTTGTCTCCAAATTTGGTTGAATCGGAAGTCATGTGATAGGCCACATACATTAGTAAAAAAAGAACAGAAAGTCCTATGGCAAGTTTCATAAAACGCTCGTGGGCTTTTCTATTACCTTGTTTAATTTGAAAAAGTGCAAGGATTAATACAACCGCCGTTAGCGCGTTAACACTCGCATAGATTGGAGGTAAAAAACCCATGCGTTCAATACCAGGAATTCTCACAGTAAACAGGATAGCCACTGCCACTGGAATCGCGATTGAAACAATCCATATCCAAACGTTATACTTATTTTTAGGTGCTGCTGTATTTGTTCCCATTATAATAATTTTTTTATGTCTTCAATCAACATTTTAATATTTGATTCTTCCAAGCCATCATAATATATGATTGGATTACCATTCTTGTCTCTTCGAGATCGAATATTTCCATTTTGGTCAATTAAGGCAAAATACCCAGAATGCTCAAAACCCCCTTTTGAATCCGGAATTTCTCCAACGTATAAATTGAAACCGGCATTTGCAAGATTAAATATTTTGTCTTTCTCTCCAGTTAACAAATGCCATTGTGGTTTTGTTATGTTATAGCTTTCCGCATATTCTTTTAACACCTCTGGTGTATCATAAACTGGATCGATGGTAAAGGATGCGATAGCAACATTTGAATATGCAAAAAACGCCTCCTGCACTGTAACCATATTCCTATTCATGATTGGACAAATATCGGGACACGTACTAAAGAAAAATTCGGCGACCCAAACTTTACCCTTATAGTCCTCATTTGTGATCGTATCACCATGCTGGTTCGTAAAGCGAAACTCAGGTACTACTTTATCTCCAATTACAACCAGGTCAGGTTCAGACAATCGGTCTACTATTTTTGGAACTGCCCAAATTCCAAAAATCAAAAGAATCGCTGAAATTCCGATATAAGAATTGTTTTTCATAGCTTAGATCTCCCTATTTGCCTTATATTTCTTTAGAGCCAAACGATACTCTGCCAAGAGCACTTTAACATCATCGTGCATCATATTGTTTATTTCCGAAATGTCTGATGCGTTAAAGCCATAAAGCTTCCCTTCATTGTCATCATCGTCCCTGCCTCTCAGGCTTCCATCTTTGTCTATTATAAAAACATAGGAAGTGGCCAAGTTACGATCCAACGAGTACTTCGAACCCAAAGAATGAAACACCGTTTGAATTGCTTCAGAAGATCCAAAAACAAACTTCCATTGTGCCGTGTCTGCTATTTGATTCAGTTCTAATTTGAGTTCGTCCGAAGCATCTTGCGTGCCTTCAGGTAAAACGATTACCAACTGAAAATCCTGAAAACCTCGATTTTTCTTGTATATCTTATGGGCAAGATTAAAAGCATTTCCTTTGTTTTCAAGCAATTCCTTTCCAAAGAAACCTAAAACAGTGATACGGTCTTTAAATCGAACAGGAGTGTCATCAATAGTACGGAACCCCGTTAATTCTGTTATTTTAGGAGTCAACACTGGAAGTTTTGCAAAATTATCCTTCCCTGACGCAAAAAAAATGTACACCGTTATGGGTAAAATGAACAATATTCCAAGAACTAAAAACTTTTTCATTGTAGTGGTATAAATGAGAATGCAAAAATAAGCCGTAAAATGCGGAGAAACAACCTTTGATGGTTAATTTTTAGGCATAAAAAAAGCCCTGTATCACAGGGCTTTTAGTGGTTTTATTTTTAAAAATCGAATTTCACAAAGCCGCTTTTATATACTTCATAAATATAATCTCCTTCAATTAACAAGATCATAACCAAATAACAAAGAAGAAATATTGTGGTCCAAACAACAGCACGCCGCAGTGATTTAACTTCATCACGCATGTGCATGAAATCCCACGTAATATAATACGCCTTTACCAAGGTCAATATAATAAATACCCAGTTTAGCAATTTCATCGCTAAAAAGGAATTATCAACTAAGAGCTCGGGCTTTACAATACCAAAAGCGACCTCAACGATCGTAATAATTGAAAGGAATGTAAAGATTCCCCAGATCTTTGTATTATTTGATTTGAACTTTATAAGTCCTCTAAAAATTTCTAATTTGTGTTCGTGTGCCATTTTTTTTTCTGTTATAGCTTATACAAGGTAAAAGAAGGTAAATACAAATACCCAAACTAAATCTACAAAGTGCCAGTAGAGCCCTACTTTTTCAACCATTTCATAACTCCCTCTTCGCTGGTAGGTTCCAATTACAACATTAAAAAAGATAATGATATTTATTACTACCCCTGAAAATACGTGAAACCCGTGGAACCCTGTTATAAAGAAGAAGAAATCCGCAAACAATGGTGTGCCATATTCATTATGCCTCAGATTTGCACCTTCAACAACGAGCTTCCCATCGTTTACAATTTTTGCAATTGAGGCTTCCCGTGAAAGAACTATTGGATGCCCATTCTCATCTTTATATTGAATTCTGACTAATAAATCTTCGTTCGCTAAAAATCCCGCTTTTACTTCTTCAAAAGAAAATGAAGTTACAGTGTCTGGCTCCGATTGAAACCACAAGCCATTCTTTTTTTCATGCTCGATTCTTTCTGTAGGTATATGCAATGCAAAGTCTCTAATAGCTACTCGTTCACCTTCTGTATCTAAAAACTGAACAATTTTACCACCCTTCGTTTCTACAGCACCGTAATCTCCTTTTATAAAGGTTGCCCATTCCCAAGCCTGAGAACCAACAAAGATTAACCCCCCAATAATGGTGAGGAACATATAGAATATAACCTTTTTCTGCTCCATCTTATGTCCTGCGTCCACGGCTAAAACCATAGTCACAGATGAGAAAATAAGAACAAAAGTCATGAATGCCACATAGTACATTGGAGCATCTACTCCATGCAAAAATGGAAAGTGAGTAAACACTTGATCTGCGATAGGCCAGGCATCTACAAATTTAAATCTCGAAAAGCCATAAGAAGCTAAAAATCCAGAAAAAGTCAATGCATCTGAAACGATGAAAAACCACATCATCATTTTGCCATAACTGGCTCTTAGGGGCTTATTTCCGCCGTCCCAGGTTTTTTCCTCAGCACCTGTTTTTACAACAGTAGTATCCATAAAAATAAGTTGGTTTTTAATTGGGTTCAAAAATACGTATATTTTTTATCTGACAAAACATAAAAACAAAAACAGATAGATCCATAGCACATCAACAAAGTGCCAGAATGTGGCAGCAAGTTCTATTCCAAGGGTTTTACCGTTCTGATACTTTAGTTTATAATGATTATAAATTACTACAATCAAGGCGATAAGTGCCGCAATAATATGCGCCAAATGCATTAGCACTACCAAGTATATGAACGAAGTAGTTATTGAGCTTTCAGATCCTGTGAAAAAGTAGCCATTTGCTATAATTTCTGAAAACCCTGCAAACTGAAAGTAAATAAATGCGAGTCCCAAAACCAAGGTCACCAACAAAAGACGCATCCCTACTTTATTGTTCCCTTTCTGAATATTTTGTTTTGCGAAATGAAAACTTAAACTACTCACCATAATCACCAGCAAACTAATATAAAAGGACTGTGGGATTTCGAAATCTGTCAACCAGTCTTTTCTTGTTTTACTTATCACATAGGCGCTAGTTAGACCCGCAAAACTCATTACGAGACTAATAATACCAAACCACAACATATTCTTCTTTGCGCGATATACTTTCTCTTCGTGACTTCCTTCTGTATAGTTCATTGCTTCAAAAATTCTTGATTATCTTATAAACTTATCGACTACATATATTATCTGTAACAGTGTAATATAACTTACACTTACCAGCATCAATTGTCTCGCTGCTTTATCTGTCTTTTGTTGAATTAGCCTTACAGCATAATAGACTAACCACACACCAATACCTCCTATTAAGATAGCTGCTACCGGACTAAGTTTCAAACTCCCCGTAACATGAAATGCCGGAATTAATGACACCAATACCGTCCAGATACAATATAAAATGACTTGAATCGCAGTTCCTTTATTTCGTTTGCCGTTCGGAAGCATAAAAAACCCTCCTTTTTTATAGTCTTCAAAAAGAAACCAACCGATTGCCCAAAAATGCGGGAATTGCCAAAAAAATTGAATCATAAATAGCGTCCCCGCCTCGATTCCAAAATCATCTGTTGCAGCAACCCAACCAAGCATGAAAGGTATGGCGCCAGGAAAAGCTCCCACAAATACAGAGAGAGGTGTTTTCGTTTTTAATGGCGTGTATAAACTAACATACATGAAAATTGATATCGCACCGAACATGGCCGTTTTAGGATTGATGATGTATAATACAACGATCCCAATAACGGTGAGAAAAGTACCTAAGGCAAAAGCCGAACGAACATTCATACGGCCTGAAGGAATTGGGCGATCTTTCGTGCGATTCATCAACCCGTCTAAATCCCTTTCGATAATTTGATTGTAAACGTTGGAAGCTCCAACCATGCAATAACCTCCCACGCATAGAAGAAATAAAATAAAGAAATCTATAGTGGTAGCCCCTAACAAATAACCAGCAACCGATGAAAAAACGACACTTATTGACAATCGAATCTTCGTTATATCAGTGAAGTTTTTTACCACAGACTGTTGTATAGTATAAGATTTGGTAGCGGGCAATCTCTTTTATTTAGGTTTTTCTTATTACAATAAGCCTTATCAAAAGCCTAAGGGCAACGCTTTTAGAGTTGGAGATTGCAAAGATACGGTACCTTCCCTATTTTAACAATATAATCATGACAATGTTTAGTGCAATACTTATCCTTTTTTCTTAATTTCAGCCTTTCATTAAATCCTATCTATATGTACAACAAATACGCGATTCTTATACTTTTTTTATTCGGAACGATTAATTCCTCTGGTCAAGAGGATTCAGACTATATGTTGGAAGAAAACAAGAATGCCTCCGTGACTAATTATAAGGCAAACAAAATAGGCGTAATCCAAGTCAAGGACAATATATTTATGCTAAAAGGCAGAGGTGGTAATATTGGTGTTAGTGTTGGTGATGACGGTGTTTTCGTTATTGACAGTCAGTTATCAGATGCTTCAGCGGATATTGTTCAAAGGATTAGATCGTTAAGCAAGAAACCTATTAAGTTATTAATTAACACGCATCATCACGGAGACCACGTTGGAGGAAATCGAAATCTAACAAATGAAGGCGCTCTTGTTTTTTCTCACGAAATGGCAAGAAGAAGAATGACGGCTCCTTATATGAAGGCCGCCCAAGATAAACATCAAAGAAGTATCGACAGTATTATAGAGCGTCAAGGAGCCAAAATTACAACAGTTGAAGATAAAAAAGCGGCAACCAGAGATGCTGAAAAAATAGTAGGAAGCGTTGAAGACATTATGAACTTGCCACAAGGGACCTTGCCCGTTGTTTCCTTTTCAAAAGATTTAACATTCAACTTTAATGGCGAAAAAATTCTAGCTATTCACATCCCCAAAGCGCATACCGACGGAGACGTACTACTTTATTTCACTGAGAGTAATGTAATGCACACCGGCGATGCCTTTGTGAATAAAACCTATCCGTATATTGACATTGAAAATAATGGGAGTTTGAACGGTTACATGAAGGGACTTGAGAAGGTTTTAAGACTGATAAACGATGAAACCATTGTGATCCCTGGCCATGGACCAATTGCTTCTAAAGATGATGTTTCATATACCTATAACATGCTTCGCTTTTTAAATGACCGAATCGCGTTTCACGTTGTTAGCAAGAAAACTGAAGAACAAGTTGTATCGATGACTGAAATCACTAAAGAGTACGATGACCAAGGTTTTGGGGAAGGATTTATTACTACTGAAAATTTGGTTCGAACCCTCTACAAGGAAGTGTCAAAAAAGTATAAAAAGTAACTTAAAAATCGTTATACCAGTTAAACAAATCGGTTCGGATTCCCAAGTTGACCCAGGTTGTTTCACTTTTAAAAACAGTTTCTGTATCCACTTTTGGATTTAGGTTTCTGTATATTAAGCTCGCGTACACTTTTAAATTTGTTGCCGGATTAATAACATAGCCGCCCTGTAATTCCATATGAAAGAATTTAGCGGTATTCCCACCTGCAATCTCATAACCATTATCTTGTTCGCGGTCATCTTCCGTTCCATAGATACTTCCGCCGTAGTAAAAACTATCTTCTGATGTGTTAAATTCAAAACCTCTTTTTGCAAAAATAAACTTCGCGTCGGCAAACACCCTTCCATAATCATAGCGTGCAATTGCAATAAATTCAGAAAAATTAGCCCCTAACGTATGGGCCATAGATTGGTTGTTATGCCCATAGTTTAAGACCACTGAATTATGGGAATAAGTAAATGGCCGCAGCCTGTTGTATTCTGCCTGAAGCGTTAGATTGCTTAATCCAAAAGCATCGTAATATTTTACACCCAATTGATATCCCGTCTTATTTTTATAGCTTCCATTTGCCCCTGAGACATCACTGGTTGAAAACTCATCAATTATAAATTGTCCGTAAGCGTTCACACGATCAGTAAACTTATACTTCGCTGTAAGTCCTATCAAAGCGTTTCCACCCCTCGAACCGGTGGAAAACTCAATTGCTCGAAAAAATATTATTGGGTTCATGTAATTAAAATCAAATCCTCGATCATTATCATTTTGCCAAATTATAGATTCAAACAAGCCAATGTTGAGACGTTTTGAAACATTATAACTCAAATAATGATTCGCCATAAATTTAGTTCTAAAAGAACCACTGTCTGTAACCTCAGGCCGAACATCACGTAAAGACATCCACGTATTAGTATATTTCAGTTTCCAAAAAGTAGTGTTCAGCTTAAAGAAAGGGTACGAACTAGCATTATCACTCAACAGTAAAGATCGATACCCGTCTCCCAGGAAAAGTTTCCCATGACCTAGCTGTAAATTAAAGGCTTTAGACGGAGAATAAGAAACATGTCCAGTTGCCACAGGATAATCATAAGAATCTGCTTTAAATTCTTTCGCTATTCCCTGTCCGGGAATAATTGCCGGATTTCCTCCGTCTGGTTTTATTGACTCAGCGTAGCGATTAAAATAACCTGCAAACCGTCCTTGACTTTCATAAATCACTGCAAAAAAACTAATGTTCTTTCCAATGCCTCCTTGGGTCGTAATTAACCGTGTATTATTATATGTCGTGCTATTCGTATGGTTTTCCGAATCTATACCGGATTGTAAATCGACTCCTGGGTCTAAGGTAAGCCAATAGTCTTTCCCTTTTAATGTAACCATATGCTCGTTCCAAAGTTTTCTGCCAAGCCAGGAATTACGATCCCTGAGAAGTGCTTGATTCTTTTCTTCAAAATTGTAATATTTGTTCACCTCAGAGTATATATAAGGTTTTTGAGCGGTATGGTTATTCAAGCCTACCCTGTTTAATGAAGGGTCAAACTTACTGTAATTATGGTGAGACAGCGGTATGTTTATATTGCTTTTGTATTCATCATTTGCATAAGGAATTTTTACAATGGCATCATATTCGTTTATAAGCGTGTCACTTTTTTCAACTTCTTGTATTTTCTCACCCCCATCTACCTCAGCAATAACTTCGATAGGTACTAGGTCCATTAACGGAATCATAATTGGCATTGTAAACTGAACGTATGTTGCATTGCCATTATACGTCGCTGGAGTTATATTTGGCAGGAGGGCAAAAATTCGCTTCACCTCATCTTTTAACTCTTTGTATAAGGCATCCACATAAATAATTTCAAAATCCCCTTCTTTAGTAACCTCAAAAAAAACAGTAACCATTCCCTTGTAATCTTGTGAAGTAACAATGTCAGGATTTTTAAAATTTGCAAGCACAAATACCTGCATTGTGTCATTGAAACAACTTTCCAAATTTTCTGTAGCAGTATCAGAACATCCAGAAAAAACTGGGTATTTTTCGAAACTTCCTATTGATTCTTGAGCATAGGAGTGAACTGAAATCAGCAAAATGAGAAAAGAGGCTAAATGCTTCATTGAATAATTACTTTTTTAATTACTAAAGATACAGCTTTTTTAGAATGCCTTTAGGTTTGGTTAAGACGACACTACATTAGGTTTCCTTTTAACTTAAATGTAAGGAATTCAATAATAATAGCGCTCAATCACTCGAAACAATCATCCTTTTTAATTGAAATCCCTGCGAAAAAAAAATCCCACTCGTTATGAGTGGGATTTGCATACTATTGTGACAGTTAATTTTCGACTTGGAATAAAATAGGCAGGGCATACAGAACACCCACTGATTTACCACGTTGCTTTCCTGGTGTCATTTTTGGCAATGCCCTAACAACAGAAACCGCTTCTTGCTCCAACTTAGGATGTGGCGCACGTGCTCTTACATCAACAACATTTCCATTCTTATCAATTTTAAACTGTACAGATATACGCTGTCTTCCCTCGAGACCTAGATCATTCGCCAATTCAGTATCAAACTTCTTTTGAACAAATTTCTGAATCTTCTCAGACATGCATTTTTTCTTGCCCGCATTTCCAATCATTTTTTCACAACCTGGATATATAGGCACATTTTCAATTACTGCAAAAGGAACGTCATCTATTTCTTCTTCAAAAACCTCTATCTCAGCAATTTCCATTATTTCCTCTTCCTGATCTGTTTCTGTAGATTCAATAATGGTCTCCTCAACTTCCTTTTCATCTTCAACTACTTCAATCACTTCAGGAGCTGGTGGTGGTGGTGGTGGTGGTGGTGGTGGCGTTACGGTTTGAGTAATCGGGATTTCTTCGTCCAATTCATCTCCAACATTCAGAGTATCAATAGCCAACGACCTATCGTAGGTTTTCCATTCAATCCCCTGCCATGAAAGGAATAACATAAGAATCATTCCTAATTGGAAAAACAACATACTTCTTTTACTTAGGTCTGCCTTTGGATTTTTCTTTGGTTCCATATTCGTTTCTTTATATAGGTGCTAAATTAATAAAAATCTCTGTAATTAAAGATGAAAATTAGTTCTTTAGATTATAAAATAATCATTCGTTTTTATTTTTAATTCAAATTAAATAGTCGGGCCCTACACTTTGAACGCAAACTACTTCATTATTGAAGAAATAACAATACAATTTGATTAAATCCAACTATTGTGCCAAAAATAAGAATACAGATGAGGACCAATCAAAAAAGAATGCATTGTTACCAACTAAACTCATTTATCAATGCTATTATAGTTTTAAGCTTCGTAATTTTTTATAACGCTACGCATTTGACAATGTGTTCCTAAAAGCCCTGTAGATCAACAAGCCTATAACACTGCCAAACCCATTGGCTATAATATCGAAAGCATCATAACTGCGCGCTGGTATAAAAAGAAGTTGCACCACCTCTATTACTATTCCGTAAGAGAAGCATGCCAGCAAAACAATACTTACCTTTTTAACAGATACAGGATATTTATCCCACGAAAAGGCGTACAAAAGCCATATAAAACTTAAAAAGACATGAATAAACACATGAGCGATCTTATCGATAAAAGCAATCTTTATCTGGGGAATTTCTGAACCAGGCATGAGTAAGATTGTGGTTGTAAAAAGCGTGTATGCTACCCCAATAAATGCAAGGGTTTTAGGCTCCGATAATTTCTTTATAAGCGGCATCATCTAGTAAATTATCGAGTTCATCGAGGTTCGTTATTTTAATTTTAATCATCCAACCATCGCCATAAGGATCATTATTTACTTTTTCAGGCTCTGCCTCTAGACTATCGTTAAATTCGATAATTTCACCAGACAAGGGAAGAAAAAGATCTGAAACAGTTTTTACTGCCTCCACAGTGCCAAAAACTTCGTCAGCCTCCATTGTCTCGTCGACAGTTTCTACTTCAACATAGACAATATCGCCCAACTCTCCCTGAGCGAATTCAGTAATGCCAACCGTTGCAATATCGCCGTCAATGCTAATCCATTCATGGTCTTTTGTATATTTTAATTCGGCAGGTACATTCATAATAGTAGTGTTTAAAAGATATTGTTAGTTAATTAGTTTCCAAAATTATATCGAAGTGTAAACCCTCCTCTAATGGTTGTTTGAGGAAAGGCTGTCGAAATTGCATACTCAGAAAAAGAATGGTCATAATAAAACAATGCTGTTAAGTTTTTACTTAGTGCATAATCTGTTGATAGTTGCAGTCCGTAAATTGTTTGACCAGCCGTTGTTTGATTGTTGTTAACATCTAAATAGCGAATTACCGTTCTATTTTCTCTTCGAGAAATATCCAATTTAAAGTTCAGATCACTTTTCAGAATTGTTTTCTTTCCGCCAAAATTAGTTCCAATTTTCAAATCTTTAATTCGATATCCAAACCCAATAATTATTTCATCTCCTTTAATTTCGGTTAGGAGGGTATTAGCAAAACTGAGCGACAACGCACGGTCTTTTCTGTACTCGGCCAATATTTTTATGGAGTTTTTCATCTCGAAGTCAATTCGTACCAAAGGTGAGAATTGCTCTGTAAGATTTATATTGGTTAGCAAGACTTTGCTTTTGAAATTACCCGCTTGATCTGTTGCTTGAGGGTCATTTGTATCAAAATCGAGATTGGTTTGAAATTGATTTACTGTATAATCGGCACGATATCCGTGTTGTATTGAAAATCTTCTGAATCGCTTTTTAAACCATTTCAACCTCATCAAACCAGTATATTTCATATCCCAATTTGGCAAAGGTACATCTCTTAATATTCCTGTTTTCTCCTTAGAAGGATCACTCCCTTTATAGGCTGAAAGGAATGCAGGTAAGAGCACGTCCTGACTTTCCTTTCCAAATCCTACAGGATATCCTTCTTCATCTCTTGGGAATGCAGCACTGCCATAAAAATCGGTTGCCAATCGATCGGCTACAACAAGTCTATTGCCTCTAAAATTTTCAAATGCCGCAGAGGTCACATCAGTATTACTGCCAAAAGAGGTTCCAATAAGTATCGTAGTGATGTTAAAGTTTCCAAATGTATTTGGTGTCAAAGATCGATATTCATCATCCTCAACTATGTAGTTTTCAGCGTAGTTTTCAGAATAAACCCTTCTTCCGTTTAAATCAATTTTTAAATCAGGTAGTAGTTCGATATTCGCTTGAACATCTAATTGCCTACTTTCAACCTCGGTGTATTGATCGTTAAATTCTGGATACAGCGTTAACCATCCTTTCCGAGCTGCCAAATCTCGCACTTCGGCCTGACTTCCAAAAGTAAAACCAGCAGTTGGCTGCAGTGTCCCAATGAACCCAATCGACGGCGTATAACCAGGTAAGTATATCCCGTTATTCTCTTGATAATTTAATTGTATTTTCTTGATTGAAGTAGCTAAGCCAATAACGGTATTCAAAGCTTTATCGCCCGCATTCAATGAACCGGATGAACCCCCATTTCTACCTTTTCCGCCTTTTCCACCCTTTCCATCGTCACCACCAGCTAAAGATGATGGGTCGTCATCTCCTTTACCGCGGCCTCCTTTTCCAGATTTTTTGTCTCCCCCCGATTTAGAATTTCCGCCCTTTCCTCCTGCGTCACCCTTTGCATTATTAAATCTATCGCCACCAGCAGAGGTTCTAGTATTCTTCTTTTTAGACAAGCCAATGTACTTGTAGAAATTATTCATGTCAAACGTTGAATTAATCCTATGTGTACTGGCGTTCTGAATTGTATTTCCTAGGTTATAAATTCCTTCGGTGCCATCGCTTAATGTTATAGGAATGTTGCTAAACTGTGCACTGCTCCTCTGCCATTGAAAGTCACCTGTGAAAGAATAGGTTGCTCTAATAAATTTTAAAAAGGGTACTTTGCTAAATGGTAAATCGTAATTGACCTGCAACGACTGAAAATGTGAATTTGGCGTTCCAACATCAAAGAATCCACTCCATACTCCAACCGATTGATCTGGAACTCCATTTAAGCCTAAATAATTTTTCACGATCATGTTATTCGATGATGAAAAATTAAAGCGAAGCGACTTTGTTAAATTATGATTTATAGCGTATTGCCAATCAAACAAGAAATTACGCTGGTACAGCGTTGGCAATCCAATATTTCCTGGCAATAAATCTATCTCTCTAAACTTCTGCTCATTGTACTGTCGCACTATATTTGAACTTACACTTACATTCGTTGGCAAATAATTGATATTGAAGTCCTTTAACAGCTGCCAATACTTACCCGTAAATAGAGAGTCATTCTTTTTGAAAGGCTCTATAGACTTTGGGGTAAAATTATAGCTATAAGTCGCTCCTAATCGAACGTTTTGATCTAAAGATTCTTCTATTTCAAAGTCACGGTGATCTGTTTGGTTATAGGAATACGAAAAAGCAAAATTTTCAATATCATATATTTTTGGCTTTGCGTCTCCTGTGCGCTCCTTCCGAACTCCAATAAAATTAATGCTTTGTCTTTTTGTATAATCTACTGAACGATTTAAAATGGCATCTCTTGTTTCTGAATTCTGGGCATTGTCTAAACTTGTTTTTAACTCTACGTCTTGCAAAAGAGGATCATATTGAGGTGTAATTAATTCTTCAGATCTCCCATAATTAAAGGGCAATTGAACCCCCCATTTAACCGGCAGCAATTGCCCTAAGTTTAAGTTCGTTACAAGATCATATCCTTTTACATCCTCACGACTTCTTTGGTTTGGACCTTGGTCAATGGAACCAAAACCGACGGTGCTTCTACTCCCTGTTGCACTAATGGTAGCGAAGTCGGCTAAATTAGCGTCAACACTAGCTACTGCCGCCCAACCTCCTTGGTTTTTTAATTCTGAAAGTCGCAATTCATTAAACCATGTTTCTACACAAACATCGGAAGTGGCGCTATTTCTAATACCGAGCATTATGGTACGAACATTTCCAAAACTTGGGTTTCCTTTTATTCCTATACGGAGTTCGTTTTCTGGTCCCCCAGACCAAGATTCGTCTAATTCTGACTGATCAAAAAAGACAATACCGTTGTCATCTGGATTCGGATTATTGTCACTATTTAAGACGCGAGACTTTATCTTTTGAAGTAACCTAAGCGGTATATTCATTCTGTTCTCTACGGGCCAAACCGCTTCAGGATCTAAACTGTTTGGAGGGCTAATGTCCAGTGGTATTTGAACTTCGTAGAAATTTTGAGTTAAATCATTTCCTAAACGCATAAAAGCCGTTACATCTCCATCGCTTAATTGAGGTTCGTTCTCTTGAGACTCTGCATGAAGAAACATCTCTAGGTTTTCGTATTGACGCATATCAACACTAAAATTCTTGTAAACCGCTCGTGCATCTCCCTCTTCCAACCCACAAATTCGAACCGCTAAGGATTGTTCGTTTTGACGAATAATATTGTTATTATTATTAAGCTGTTCTCTTTGCACCCCTGGAGGAAGCACATAAATTCCACTGTTCTCTTCAATACTAATGGTTTCAACTTCAAAAACAGTTTGATCATCAGTTGGATCGGGATCGTTTATCGTTTCAAAAGATTGTACAAATCTTCGCCAATCTCCCCGAACCAGTTCTAAAGTTCCAAAACGCAATACCGTAGGTTGTGAAAATTGAGACAAATACATTCTCATAAATCGAATGGATCTAAAGTCTGATATTCCATTTATAGCACGATCTGGGTCGCTTAATGGAATTTTGAACTGAACCCAGCGGGCGTCTATCACTTCATTGTTTGGAAGTGTTATTCCTTGTACAATTTTTACATCGGTGATATAACTACTAGTACTTTGGTCCATCCCTGGCTCAATTGGGATATTGTATTCAAAATAACTGTTCACCGTATTCATAGTGTTGTCTCGGTTAATATCCTCAACATCTGGTAATGTGGTTGAACCCCTATTGGTGTTTGTTACTTCAACTGGTGAGTTTCCTTGAGTTCCATTATATGAACGATATCGATCAATAATACCCCCTTCTGCTTGTAAAAAATATTGGTAATTATCTCCTGCAGGATCTTCCAAATCCCTAAAAGCTTGAGGATAGTCTGCCTTTGCTTTTTCTTGCGCATCGCTGAGGCCGTCATATCCAATATCCTGATTTGTGCGTTCCTCGCCAGCCGAATCAAAACTGTAGATTAAGGATTGGTTTGTTGGCACCTTACCAAATACTGAGGAGGTCGTGTTTTCAGTCCCTCCATCCCTAGGAAGGCCATTTTCATACTGTTTTCTCCCATCTTTTAATATATCTTCTGAAATATTTCCGAAGTTAAAGCTAAGGACACCGCCATTGTTTGATGCATTTTCATCGTAGATAAATGGATCCATTAACCAAAACTGAAGGTATTCTACATTAGAACGTTCAAAATCTGTCGTTGTGAGTTGCCTTGAAATACCCCCAAAACTACTTTCAGGGTTGTCTAAAGTATTTGGATCTCCATCTGCCGATGCCGCAGGGTTAAAGTTATACTCTCCTCTTTCTCCTGGCCGATATGACAATTCTAGTGGAAATAAGGATTGTGTTTGTCCTTGAATAATATCTTGTTCTGGAAAAATTTCATCTCTAAATATCCGACGTGTAAAGGGCGAAGATAAGTCTTCATCATTGATACCGTCTGGCCTTTGACTGCTATAAAAAATCGGATCAATTGTATACCAGTTTAGTTTCCCTCTAAAATAATTATACTCCAAATTGTTATTCGCAACATCTCCTCCAAACACAGCATCCGCAGGCGTACTTGATAAATACCAGTTGTTGGGAGAACTAACATCCAATTGCGTTTGTGACGATTCGAAATCATCTACATATACCGTAGTCTTCCCATCAAAATTCGCCACTTTGGGCGCTCCAGGCATTAAGTAAGCAAACTCGCCTCGAATAGAAAAATTAGACTCAACATCTGTATCTATATTCGGTAATTTATTTACCAATCGTGTTAAAAACGGCACGTCAGTCGAATAGTTTGCATTAAAGCCAAAGACTGTATTATTTATTGGCTCTACATTATAGGTTGATTTCTGCGTTAATGGGCGTTCATTCAAATTCAAATAGGTTCCACCGATAATGAAATTATCGCTAAACTCGTGTTCAATATTCAGGCCTGTAAATCTTTTTGTTTGCTGTCCAAATAATGTACTGTTCTCTGTTGTAACTTGAATAGGAGTACTTGAATTTAATAAGGCTGGGTCTAATATCTGCACCCTTCCTAATTGATAATTAACCGTATAATCGACTCCTTCGACTAACTGTCTTCCTCCTGCGGTTACCGTTACTGACCCTTGAGGAATATTAAATCCCCCAATTGCAATTCCATCTGCACCTGTTGACTTATACGTCCCTTTTAATTGAAATTTATTCTTCTCGCTTTGCAATAACTCTGCCTGTGTTTTTGTAGACGAGTATAGTTTGTCAAAAACATACCTGTCCTGATTCGGATTGTAGGTTTCTGGATTTGAATACGCCTCAGGTCCTCCATTCGGAGTATTGTCTAATTTATCAAATAAATACTCTCCAAAAGGTTCGACACTGGTAAAGATGATTCGTCCATTTTGAGTATCTACTGTCAACCGCGGCATAAAATCGAAAAAACCATCTCCGCCTGGCTGTGGGTCATTATTAAAACTTAATCTATCTAGGTTAAATACCCGTAATAAGGTCGCATCATTAAGATCAACGGGGTCAATTTCGCTCGAACTAGGTTCAGGGAAAGTAGTTCCGTCTACAGGTGTAATGTAGTTTAAAGGCGATGGATCTGTGTATAAAATATTTAATTTAAAATCTTCCTGCTCCAACTGAAAGGCACCTAAAGGATAAATATTCTTCATCATGATATCCCAAATTGGCTGATTCACATTTGTAATATTACTTTTCAATAATTTTACAATAAGGTTCTGAGAAATCCCTCCTATTGGAGGCGCATTAGGGTCTCCGCCTGGATCTCCGGGTAATGTTCCACCATTGGCTTCTACACCATCATTCGAAAACTCTCCAACTTGATACACTTTTCCGTTTACCGTAAACTGAAATGCAATTCCTAAAACCTCGTCATTGGTTAATCGTTGATTTAACGAAATATATCCTAGCTGTGAATTTAATTGAAATTCATTTGTGTTAAGCCTTTTTGCATTCTCAAGCGTTACATAGTCCGTTCCTTCATTAACTTGAAGCCCTGTAAATCCTGACTGTACTGAAGCTACATCTCTAATTAAAGGGTTTAAAATTGTTTGTTGACTTGGGTCATTTAGACCAAATGGATTTAAGTCATTATTGCCATTATCTGGATATGAATTTCTAGGTCTATTAATAAAACCTCCCGGTGGGGTTGCAAGACCTATTTTTGTTGGATCAGACTCCCCTAAATCTTGAAGCCCCACAATATTTCGAACATTGTCGGTTCGGTTAGACCTGTTCGTAACCCATGCTTCAATTCTAGTAACCTGAACATTGGAATTGATAAACGGGTATTTTTCTATAACTCGATTGTAATTATCTCTAAAATATTGTGCTAGGAAGAAGTGACGATTCTCATCGTAATCCAATGCAAAAATATCGAATTTGGTAACGGTTGACCCACCCTCTGCAACAACTGTTCGAGATTCAGATTTTTGTTCAGAGAATACCCCTGTAATCGTTGTTTTTCCAAATTTAAGTTCTGTTTTCACACCGAATAAACTTTGTGCGCCTTGAATTAAACTAGAATTAAGAGGCATACTTACGTTACCTACTTCTATCTTCTGAATGATATCATCTTCGGTTGGCGTATATTCTAATTTAATCTGGTTTTGAAAATCGAAGGTCGACTGCGTATCATAATTTGCAGTTACCTGAAGTCGTTCCCCTACCTTTCCCAATAAGCTTAAGCTTATGCGTTGGTCAAAATCAAACGATAAGTTCGATCTATTTCTTGGCGAAAAAGAGGGATTGTCTTGCTTCGTATAGAGCAAGCCTAAATCAATCTCCACACTACCTTGAGGAATTACTTCAATGGTATTTCCTCCAAAAATGGACTCAAACAAACCAGACTGCACATAAAATGTCGGTAATAAATTTTTCTGGGCGTCATCTGCACCATCTTTTCTCCCATCTGCAGCATTAATTTTTTCCATAAAATACGCCTTCATTTGCTCTTTCAGAACAAGGTCTTGGTATTCTTGTGGTGTGAGAATAACAGGGTATGAAATATTAAAATTCCCTAAAGTCTTGGTGTAGATATATCGATCCGTGATTGAATCGTAGGTATATAAATCTTGAATGCTTGATGGATTTGGCAACTCCATCCTGCCCATGGTTGAGCCTGTTGCCGTAGAGTCCTGAGCAAGACCAAGTGATATACTTCCAAATGTGATACCTAAAACTAATAATAACTTGTAATAGCTATTCAAGTAAACGTAATTTTTTGATCCCAATTTTTACAAATTTTTTAAAGCTTGTTTTATAATCGTCTCAACCGATGCCTCCGGATTCTCTATTACTATTTTGTCGCAAACTTTTTCTATTTGTTTGCGAGCAAAACCTAATGTCTCCAAAGCAGATAACGCTTCATTTTTGTTGGTATTGCTTGAGTTGACAGAAATACCAGACAAACCGTATATTTTCAAAATTTTATCTTTTAAATCCAAGATTACACGCTGTGCAGTTTTGGACCCAATTCCTTTGACCGACTGAATAGTCGCTACATCTTCAGACGAAATAGCGTCCGTCACTTGATCTGGTGAAAGTGACGAAAGCATTGTTCTAGCAATACTCGCGCCTATGCCTGATACAGACAATAATAATCTAAATATTTCACGCTCTGCTACCCCTGAAAATCCATATAAAATATGTGCGTCCTCTCGAACCTGTAAATGCGTATATAACTTTATACTTTCACTGGAGGAGATTTGTGAAAAGGTGTGCAATGAAATGTTAATGAAGTATCCTACCCCATTGCATTCAATTACGACATCTGTTGGGGTCTTTTCGACAAGCCTACCCCTTATATGGGTGATCATTCGTTTCTATAAAGTTAATCTGTCAAATATAATATAATTATTCGCATCTCACCACTTGGTAAATATTAAATTCTTTGAGATTCGTGAGCTATTTAGTCCAGTGTATTCTGCCTCTCTTTTTGCTGGGCATCTACTACTGAAACCGCTGCCATGTTCACAATCTCATCAACGCTGGCTCCAAGTTGAAGAATATGTACCGGCTTTCTCATCCCCAGCATTATAGGTCCTATTGATTCCACATTGTTAAGTTCCTTAAGTAATTTATAGTTACTATTTGCAGAGTCTAAATTCGGAAAGATAAGTGCGTTTACTTTTTTTCCAGCCAATTTGGAAAAAGGGAAGTTCTCTTTCAGCATCTCAGGATTCAAAGCAAAATCTGTTTGTAGTTCTCCATCGATAATCATATCTGGATTGCTTTTGTGTAATATGTCGACGGCCTCCTTAACTTTTCTAGCACTCGGGTTTTTAGAAGAGCCGAAATTTGCATAAGAAATCATGGCAATCACCGGACTCAAACCAAACATTTTCATGGTGTAATTGGTCATCTGGGCTATTTTGGCCAGTTCTTCAGCGGTTGGGTCAATGTTAATCGAGGTGTCAGAGATAAATATTGGTCCTCTTTTCGTTAACATTAGATTTGTTGTCGCCACCTTAGTCACACCATCAAATTTTCCTATTGTATCTAAAACAGGCCTAAAAACAGTAGAATATGACCTAGAATAACCAGAAATCATAGCATCCGAATCACCTTCATTTAACATCATTGCAGCATAATAATTTCGCTCTCGCATTAATTTTTTTGCCTCATACAGGGTAATCCCTTTTCGTTTTCGGTTGTTCCAAAAAATAGTTGCATACTCATTTAGCTTTTCTGTTTGACTATCACTTTTTGGATCAATAATTTCAACATCTTCATCAAATTCTATTTGCAACATGAGCTCTAAAATAACTTCTCTGCGCCCCAATAGAATCGGAATTCCAATTCCTTCTTCGAAAACGATCTGCGCTGCTTTTAAAACACTTAAGTGATCTGCTTCAGCAAACACAATTTTTTTCGGGTTGCTTTTAGCCCGACTAATGAGCAACCTCGCGATTTTATTGTCACTACCCATGCGCTCATTCAAGCCATCAATATATTGCGGCCAATCCTCAATTGGCTCCGTTGCCACTCCGCTTTCCATTGCAGCTTTCGCGACTGCTGGTGGGACCCGGGCAATTAACCTTGGGTCGAATGGTTTTGGAATTATATAATCTCTTCCGAAGTTTAATTTGGTTTCTCCGTACGCAATATTTACTTGTTCAGGAACAACTTCCTTGGCTAAGTCTGACAGTGATTTTACAGCCGCCATTTTCATTGCTTCATTAATTTTAGTGGCGCGCACATCAAGAGCCCCTCTAAAAATAAAAGGAAAGCCTAGTACATTATTCACTTGATTTGGATGGTCACTTCGACCGGTTGCCATGATGATGTCTTTTCGTGTTTTAATAGCGAGGTCGTAGTTAATTTCAGGGTTTGGATTTGCCATAGCAAAAACAATGGGGTCGATTGCCATTCCTTTTAGCATTTGAGGCGTAACAATATCTGCAACTGATAAACCTACAAATACATCCGCGTTTTTCATGGCATCTGCTAGGGTGTCTATTTGCCTCAAAGTAGCAAACTCTGTTTTTTCTTTTGACAACCCTTCCCGGTCTTGACGAATAACCCCAGTGCTGTCGATCATTACAATATTTTCAGCCACTGCACCAAACGCTTTATATAGGCGCGTACAAGAGACCGCTGCTGCTCCAGCTCCGCTAATGACTATCCTCACCTTATCAATTTTTTTATTCACGATTTCTAGCGCATTTAATAATGCTGCCGCCGAAATAATTGCTGTACCATGCTGATCATCATGCATTACAGGAATATCCAATTCTTCTTTTAATCGTCTTTCTATTTCAAAAGCTTCCGGCGCTTTTATGTCTTCTAAATTAATTCCTCCAAAAGTGGGGGCAATGTTCTTTACCGTTTCAACAAAAGAATCTACATCTTCAGTATTTACCTCAATATCGAATACATCAATATCTGCAAATATCTTAAAGAGTAAGCCCTTCCCTTCCATTACTGGTTTGGACGCTTCCGGCCCAATATTTCCTAAACCTAAAACAGCCGTTCCATTTGAAATTACAGCAACCAAATTACCTTTGGCTGTATACTTATAAACGTTTTTGACATCCTTCTCAATCTCAAGACAAGGCTCAGCTACGCCAGGAGAATATGCCAAAGCAAGGTCTCTTTGTGTCGCGTATTTTTTAGTTGGAACCACTTGTATTTTACCTGGCCTGGGTTTTGCATGATATAACAGCGCTTCACGGCGTTTACTTTGTTTACTCATAATGGTTGGAGTTTACTAATCTTGAGTTGTACGAACTACAAATTTAAACCAGTAAGTTGAACGAAGAAACTTTATTTACTATTTCTCATAATCAATTTTCACCAAAAAACGGAAGTAGTATAGACAATACCCCCTGCAAGCATGGGTTTAAGGCGCCAAAATACAATTCAAAAACTCATCTTCCGTATCGCAATCTTTTTTCAATTATATTCGATAACCGCGCACTTAAAAACACGAAGCGCATGTTCATGCTTTAGTACCTCATGAGCTCAAAAAATCAATGTTTCGTTTTAGTCCTTCGAATTTTGTTCGTTTCACCGCGCTGTTTTTAAAGAGGTTTTTAAAAACATCCTCTGTAATTTCATTCCAATCCTTCTTTGTCATATCTAACAAATCTGGATTAGGATTAAACAACGGCTCCTTGTGAGATTGACTAAACCGATTCCAAGGACAAACATCCTGGCAAACATCGCAGCCAAAAATCCAGTCGTCAAAATGACCTCTCACATTGGAGGGGATTTCATTTTTTAATTCTATCGTAAAATAAGAAATGCATTTACTGCCGTCAACCACATAAGGCGCTACGATTGCTTCCGTAGGGCAAGCATCAATACATGCAGTACAAGTACCACAGTGATCTGTTACAGGAGAGTCATAGTCTAAGTCGAGATCTACGATCAATTCTGCAATAAAATAAAAGGACCCTGCTTGTTTGGTAAGCAAGTTGCTGTGCTTTCCCATCCAACCCAACCCACTTTTTGCAGCCCAAGCTTTGTCTAGAACTGGCGCCGAATCTACAAAGGCACGCCCATGTACATCTCCAATTTCTTCCTGAATGTGATGAAGTAGCTGTTTTAATTTACCTTTAATTACAAAATGATAATCAGTTCCATACGCATATTTAGAAATCTTATAAGAATCCTCATTCTGCAATTCTGAGGGGGCGTAGTTTAAAAGCAATGAAATCACACTCTTCGAATCCGACACCAATTTAGTAGGATCCAGACGCTTGTCAAAATGGTTTTCCATATAGCCCATTTCACCATGCATGTTGTTTTTCAGCCAACGCTCCAAGCGAGGGGCTTCTTCTTCGAGAAACGCCGCTCTGCTAATGCCACAAGACATAAAACCAAGGCGTTTTGCTTCCGTTTTAATTAGGTTCGTGTATTTCGATCGATTTTCAATCAACTATTCTCTCAAATTAAACTCTAAGATAGCATCTTTTGGTTTCATGGTGATTAACGGGAGTATTTTAATTGGTGTAGTTTTGGTTGAAACCTTATACTTACTCACCATTTCAGTAATCGCGAGGACCATTTCATACATAGCAAAATTATTTCCAACACACATGCGTGGTCCTGCCCCAAATGGGTAATAGTGGGAAGAATATTTTCCAGACCCTTCCGAAAAACGCTCCGGTTTGAAAGCCTCCGGTTCTTCCCAAAAATTTGGGTGAATGTGTATTTCGTGCAGGGAAAACAATAAATTTGTTCCCTTCGGAATTCTCATTCCATTAAATGTATCCTCCTCTATATTAACACGATCTATAAAATACGCTGGTGGATACAGTCGCATGGACTCCTCCAACACCTGTTTAGTGTACGGACAAGCCTTCATGTATTCCATCAAATTTTCACTTTTGGAAGCAGCCTTTTTAACTTCCGAAAGAATCTTTTCTTGTACCTCTGGATGGCGTGCTAATAATTCGCAGGTAAACGTGAGCGCATTCGAGGTGGTTTCATGCCCTGCTGTAAATAGAATTAGGATCTCATCAATAAGCTGATCTTCGTCCATTGCAGTGCCATCTTCATACCTGGCATCCAAAAGCATGTCTAAAAGATCACCTTGCTTCTTATTGCTCAACTTTCGTTCATGGATTAATTCTCTTAAAATTCCTCGGGCGTCGGCAGTTAGCTGTAGTACACTTTTCAATTTACCACTAACGTGAAACCACCATTTCAGATATGGCTGACGTAGTTCTTTAACCAGCATTTGCTGTGTTTCTTCAGTGATTTTCTGAAGGCGTTTTATTTCTGAAGGGCTTACAGCGCTGCTAAACAAGGCTTTCACCACCGTTTGAAATGCCAAATCATTGAAAACAGGAAAAATATCTTGAGGTGTACCTGTTTTGATTTTTAAAAGCTCTGCTTGAATGGCCTCTAAAACCGTCTCTAAAAGGGAGGTCAATTGCTTTTTATGAAAGGCCGGCTGAATAAGTCGTCGTTGCTTTTTCCAGTGCTCTCCTTCTGCAGTAAGCAATCCCTTGCCTACATACTTGGCAACATCTTCAGTTTGGATTTTCGATTTTGTGTAATTTTTATGGTTTTTCTGAAGTGTATGTCGGGCAAAAGCAGCATCACGAGAAAAAACAACCGACTTTCTGAAGCCAATCATAAGACGAAAAGTATCGCCATGTTTCTCAAAATTTTGACGATGAAACGGAAGTGGGTTTTTTAAAATGTCAATTGAATGACGTAAAAATTTAATCAGAGAAACCCTTGGTATTTGCTTTTCCATCCCTTAAAACAATCCCCCCTGTGAAGGGCCTTTTTGCTTGCCTAAATGCTTGTAAGCAGCTTCAGTTACTTCCCTACCTCTGGGTGTCCGCATGATAAAACCCTGTTGTATTAAAAAAGGTTCGTACACTTCTTCAATCGTTTCAGGACTTTCAGAAACCGCCGTTGCAATCGTTGTTAATCCAACAGGACCACCCTTGAATTTTTCGATGATTGTCGTCAATATTTTATTATCCATCTCATCTAGACCATGTGCATCCACATTGAGGGCTTTCAATGCAAATTTTGCAATTGTAATATCAATGGTGCCATCACCTTTAATTTGGGCAAAATCTCGTACCCTACGAAGCAATGCATTCGCGATTCTTGGTGTTCCTCTGCTTCTTCCTGCTATTTCGATTGCTGCCTCCATTGAAATAGGCATGTTCAAAATTCCGGCACTTCTTTGAACTATCGTTGTGAGTAAGTCTGTGGTATAATATTGCAGCCTTGAGGAAATTCCAAAACGAGCGCGCATTGGCGCTGTTAATAAGCCCGATCGTGTGGTTGCACCAATGAGTGTAAACGGGGCTAAATTAATTTGAACTGAACGTGCGTTGGGACCAGATTCAATCATTATGTCAATTCTATAGTCTTCCATTGCTGAGTACAAATACTCTTCAACAATAGGACTCAATCGATGTATCTCATCAATAAACAAAACATCACGCTCATCTAAATTTGTAAGAAGACCTGCCAAATCTCCAGGCTTATCAAGCACTGGTCCGGAAGTCACTTTAATTCCAACCTGAAGTTCATTCGCTAATATGTGCGCAAGCGTCGTTTTACCTAGCCCTGGAGGTCCATGAAACAAGGTGTGGTCTAATGCTTCTTCGCGTAAATTCGCAGCTTGTACAAAGATCTGTAAATTCTCTAATGCCTGATCCTGCCCTGTAAAGTCTTCAAATGAAAGAGGCCTTAACTTCTTCTCTATTTCAAGTTCTTGAGGTGTTAAATCTTCACTACCTGGATCCAAGTTTTCATTCATATAACAAATATACAAAGTGTTGCACTACTAAATTTTAAAATTTATCGATGTTTAAATGCTATTTAGTTAAATTAGCCCAACCATCTATTGCCTTATGATTAATCGGCTCATCTGTTTCCTTATAATTAGTACCTCTTTTTCTTCAATTGGACAAAAGAAAGTGCAGGTTAAATACATTTCTGAAGATATAACTATTGATGCTATTCTTGACGAAATGGCCTGGGAAAAAGCCGTTCCCGCGTCCGAGTTCTGGCAATATTTTCCAACGGATACAATCCAAGCCAAAAACCAGACGGAAATTTCCATGTTGTATGATGATCAGAAACTATATGTTGGCATTAAAGTGTATTCTAGCGGTGACGATTATGTAATTCCATCTCTAAGGCGTGACTTCCGTGCCGGTGGCAGTGACAATATCACCCTAATGTTTGATACCTTCAATGATGGAACTAATGCGTTCCTCTTTGGGTCAAACCCATTGGGAGTACGTCGTGAAGCTCTAGTTTCAGGAGGAGGGAAAAGCCTGAGGGGTTTTACAACAAGCTGGGATTCAAAATGGGTTGGTGAGTCCCGGCAATATAATGGCTATTATATTTGTGAATGGGCCATTCCCTTATCTGCGTTCAAATTTCGTGAGGGTGAAACAACATGGCGTTTTAATTCGTATATGTTCGACACTCAAAGTAATGAGCGCTCCACTTGGATTCAGATTCCGCAAAATCAGTTTATTTTTAATCTTGGGTACATGGGCGACATGGTATTTGAAAAACCACTTGGCAATTCAAAGAGTCCCATTTCAATTATCCCTTATATAAACGGTTTATCTGGCAGTGAGTTTGAATCGGATGATGCTTTTTCTGATATTAAATTTGGTGGAGACGCAAAATTAACCATCGCGAATAGTTTGAATTTAGACCTTACTATTAATCCAGATTTCTCCCAGGTAGAGGTCGATCAGCAGGTTACTAACTTAACTCGATTTGAAGTGAACCTGCCCGAGAGACGCCAATTTTTTATAGAGAATAATGATCTTTTTGCCGACTTCGGAAACGCTAGGGATGCAAATTCATTTTTTTCCAGACGTATTGGAATTGCCACAGATACTAGTGGCACGAGTATTGAAAACGATATTATTGGCGGCGTTCGTCTTAGTGGAAAACTCTCAAATGATTTTAGAATTGGCCTACTCAATATGCAAACAGCTTCTGATGCCGCTAACGAAATTGGCGGTAACAATAATACCGTTGTGGCCCTTCAGCAAAGAGTTTTTAGTCGTTCAAATATAAGTGCCATTTTCATCAATCGACAAAACACCTCGGGTGAAGATTACATTTCCGAAGGTGAAGAATACAACAGAGTCGTTGGTTTGGACTACAACCTTGCCAATGCCGATAATAGTTGGAATGGGAAATTCTATACTCACAAATCGTTTACTCCAAATGTAGATTCGGATGACTATTCGGCTGGTGCTAGTTTGAACTATAATCGTGGAACCTGGCGTGCAAGAGCCAGCGGACTATATGTTGGAGAGAATTTTAACTCAGATCTTGGTTTTATTCGACGAAAAGATATTTTCAAAATAGATCCAAAAGTAGAATACCTTTACTTTCCAAAGAAAGGGTTCATTAATCAACATACCTTCAGCATTACTCCAATTTCTGTCTGGAGACCCAAACAAGGTTTTAAATTAGCTGATTATACGATTATTACTCAGTGGAGTTCAGAATTAAAAACGACAGGCCGTATCCGCGCGTCACTTTTTAATCGATATACCTATTTATTCGATGAATTTGACGCTTCTTTATCTGATGGCTTGCCGCTACCGGCTGATACTGATTATCGTTATTCCACCATAGAACTAGAATATCAATCTAATAGTAGAAAGTCTTTTTTCTATAGGGTGAAGCCATCATTTGGTCAATTTTTTAACGGCTCTATTTACACCGTTTCAACTGAATTAACTTTGCGCGTACAGCCCAAGCTTTTATTTACTATTCAGGCCCGATATGACCGTATTACATTACCAAAGCCCTACGCCAATAATGATTTATGGTTGATTGCACCAAGGCTGGATGTCACCTTCAGCAAATCGATTTTCTGGGCAACTTTTATTCAATATAATTCAAAGCAGGATAATTTAGGAATTAACTCAAGGTTACAATGGCGTTTTGCTCCGCTTTCAGACTTGTTTTTAGTATATAACGACAACTACTTTACAAACAACGTTTTCGCCCCTCGTTTTCGATCAATTAACTTAAAAATGACCTTCTGGCTATATCTTTAGACAGCCGATTTTAGATAT
>TARA_B110000503_G_scaffold143755_1_pt1 | contig 26276 bp, 23 predicted proteins | sample TARA_B110000503 | Tara Oceans TARA_B110000503 (sample SAMEA4397472) | marine metagenome | biome: Polar Biome; feature: [SRF] surface water layer (ENVO:00010504); material: water (ENVO:00002006), including particulate matter (ENVO:01000060) such as... | depth 5 m | reverse complement strand
AATTAGCCCTGCCCGCTTCAAGCAAGTTTACTCTGACAAAGCCCAACGGAACGCGCCAGACTAAGTCTTTTATCCGACGGGAACAATAAAACCATTAATATGATGGACCAAAAATGAATGTTAAGCTAGCATTTAAAAGGCAAATTTAATGTAGGTTAATGCAATGCAACAAACAAACATTTTAGAAAAATTAGTATTAACTTATTTCGAAGGCGTTGATACTAAAAATATCAATATTATTCTGTCCACACTATCATCTGACTGCAATTTTACCGTTGAAACCCATAACGTACAACTAAAAGGTCATTTAAAAATAAGAGGCATGTTTGATCAATTATGGAGTAATCATAAAATAGTTTGTCACGATCAATTCAAATTTGTTGAGGATCGTATGGCGGGGCGCATCGCGGTGCAGTTCAGAGTCACTAACACCTCAAAAGAAAATACTGTCGTTTTTAAATCAAACTGTAATTTCTTTACGGTTCATGAAAACCTTTTCACTAACGTAAATGTTTATATGGCCGGTCAGAATACATTGCATGCCCCTAGAGATGTCGATTAATGATCGAACTTTGCAGCAACTTCCATCATTGCATCAATCATAGCTTCGCGAGAAACTGGTGAAGTTGGATAAGCTATACGGCTATGACTCAGCCCTAATCCAAGTAGCGTTTCAATAATCTTATAAGAAAGTGGGCCCGGATTTATCACGGGGACATCTAAATTATTACTCAAATATCCATGTGATTGATGCATCGTTGTAGAGCCCAGGACAATAACATCGGCCCTATCCTGGTCGATAGCAGCACGGGCTTCAGTTAATAATAAAGGAAAAATATTTTCTTCTTTTCCGCTTAACAAACTTAAATTGTCTGGCGCAACATCAATTGACCGAATCGAGACACACGCATGGTGCAACCCAAGATCGTTTAATGTTTTTTCATAAAGATGTCGCCATTTCTGCCACATAGTTAAAATCGAAAAGTGATTACCTAATGTCATCGCCATTAACATAGATACGCGCCCTGGGCCTACAACGGGAATTGATAGAACTGACCGCAGTGCAGCAACGCCTGAATCACTCATTGTATCAATGCAGACTGCATCATAACCGTCTTTTTCTGCATTGCGCCCAGCGTTAAAAATACCAAGATCAGCAAGTGCCATATCTATTGAGCTTACGTAATTTCGTGGAGCAGCTATGACGGACTTAAAGGTGAAGTTGAGTTTTGAATCTAGTTTAACCGCTGATAGTTGGTCCTGACGTTTCATTAGGTTAGCATCTGTCATTGGAAACGGCACAATTACAAGAACCTGTTTCATTTTAAGCCTTCCATCATTTATAGTTTGAATAAGTATAATGGCGTTTCTAAAATTAAGTGCAAACTAATTAAGAAATGTATCTAAAATAGAAATTACATCTAACTTTCCAAAAAATTCAAACTGAATTTCTTGGATCCCCAAGTGCCTTCTTTTTTTGTATTTTTGTAAAAGTGGTTGCCTTCAAAGATTTTACTAATGCCTCGGTGAATAACCAAGTTATATTTTACAATACATTGAAGTATAGCAGGTTGATAAAACTCATTTTTATGTTGCGTATTTATTTCTCAACGAGCACCAGAAAATTTTCTGGCTCATATACTATTCCCTAATCCAGCAGATCGACCAAGCGTAACTGCAGTAAGAAGGCCATTTCCAGATAGATACCCGCTATCTCCACTACCGGAAATTCCACACGCCGCACCTCCTCCCGCCCAGAGGTTAGCCATGTTTTCGCCATTTTTTTGTTTAACTCGACCGACACTATCAATGACCAGTCCACCTTGTGTATGAAACAGTGCGCCTGTGACCCTAACAGCGAAATATGGTGCAATTAACTTTAAACTCAAATCAAAATTACGGCCAAAAGTGTCTTTTGGAAATTCTCGATTTTTATCGATATCTGAAAGCGTTTTAGCGAGCATCTTAGAGGGCAGGCCCATAATGGCCGCTAATTCATCTAGAGTATTTGCTTGACGAACTGCACCCAGGGCTTCTGCCTGACGAAAGTCGGGAAATTGTCGAGCAATTTTTGCTATCCTTTCATCAAAAATTGTTATCGCTATGCCGTCTTTTTGGTCCAGCACCGCGCGCGCGGCCTCCGAATAACCCTGTGCTTCATTCCAAAACCGACGCCCATCTGTATTAACCTGAAATCCACCTTCAGATATCACCGCCCACGAAATTAAAATCCCGTGGGGGTGTGCTACATTACCATGACCCTGATAGGCTCCCAAATGACGGGTATCGGCGCCCAGTGAGACACCCCAGTTTATTGCGTCGCCCTGATTGCCACCGTGGCCAAAATATAATGCCCCCGAAATATCAGACATATATTCAGCAACCATTTGAGGATTACCACCGAACCCGTTGCAAGCGAGAATAAGACGGTGACACCCAATCACCTCAATTTCACCATTAGGACGCGTGATTTGAACTCCTCGCACAATGCCATTACTTGCGAAAATGCCTGTGACATGTGCTCGACAAACAATGTCGATATTTTTTTTATTACACGCGTTGTGTAGAGCGTCGATTAACTCTTTTCCAGACCGGCTTGGTAGCCCATGCATCCTGCGTCGGCTATGACCAGGATAATCAAAATCAGATACAAGACTGAAGTTCAGACCATGCTCGTCTGCCAACCATTCCAAAACGCTAGCCGAGGCATTAGCTATTGATGAAACCACTTCATTATCATTTTGTTTGCTAGCTTTAGCCTGAATATCATCAATGAATAAATCAACACTGTCGCTTATTTCCAATTCTTTCTGCCAGCGGGTCCCAGAAGCTGGAATTAGGCCAGCTGAGAGTGCTGTTGATCCCGAAGGTGCCTCATCTCGCTCCAATACCAGCACCCCTTGACCAGATTGCTCTGCTGCCAGGGCTGCCACCATCCCACATGCTCCAGCGCCAATTATCAAAGTTTCAGAAAAAATTTCAAATTCATTGGGCGGCGGAAGTATCATTTTTTATCCTCGAACCGGGCCCCATCAGTAAGCAAAGCTTCAGTCCCAATCAAAGTATTCAATCCTTGGAAGTCAAGCATCTGGTCGGAAAATCCTTGATTGGAGCCATTTTGTTTCAAATTTGCATAGTAGGCCTGCGCAGTTTTTGCTAATGCCCTAACGATACCACCTGGAAAGATTACTAAGTCGAAGCCAAGGCTCTCAAGATCTGACGCGCACGTAATGGGCGTTGTTCCTCCTTCAACCATGTTTACCATCAGGGGAACACGACCTTTAAAATGTTGAGAAATTTCTATTAACTCCAACCTGTCACGAGGAGCCTCAATAAAGAGAGCATCGGCTCCAGCTGCCAGGTAGGTTTCTGCTCGTTTTATAGCTGCTCCAAAACCCTCTACTGAAATAGCATCGGTCCGCGCAATAACTAGAGTTTCATCGCTTGCTCGTGCTTCAATCATGGCTGAGATTTTTCCAGCCATCTCCGATGCCGAAATAAGAGTCTTATTCAACAAGTGGCCACAGCGTTTTGGAAAAGTCTGATCCTCAACTTGAAGCGCATTTGCGCCGGCTCGTTCATACATTCTCATCGTACGTTGAGCGCTTAAAGCGTTGCCAAATCCAGTATCGGCGTCAATAATTATCGGTAGTTTTACCCTGTCTCGGACGAGTGCCATCGTTTCAGTCATTTCGGATAATGTAGCAAGACCAATATCTGGACGACCCAGACGAGTGTAGGAGACAGCTGCACCAGATAGGTATAGGGCTTCAAATCCGGCGGCCTCAGCAATTGCCGCGGTAAGTGGATCGTAAATGCCAGGTGCTAAAAGAATATCTGATTCTGACAGCCGCGTTCGCAATGTCATGATTTAGTTCCTTCAATCAGTACTAGAGCTTCGCTACAAGTTAGCTGATTGGTTATGGAAGAAAGAGACAGTAGAGTAGCATCATGAATATGTTTTTGGAATGCTGCACAGCCGTCTGTTAACAAGATAGTGTTTAAATTACGAACATGAGCGTCCCGCAAGGTAGAAGCAACCCCTCCATTGGTCACTATGCCGCCGATAATCAATGTATCAATTTCCAGTGTCCGAAGAATATAGTCTAGTCTTGATTGCCAAAATGCGGAGTATGCAACTTTTTCAACAGTAAAATCAGCTGGTTTTAGTGTTTCGAACAAGTCATGTCCAAATGTGCCAGGTTCGAAATCTCCTTTGGTAAGAAATGGACGAAGAGCTTTTAGATGAGACGATATTATAGGGCCCTTGGGGCCGGGAACCAATGTGAACTGTGCCGAAATATAATACCCATTAAGTCTTCGTACAGCCTCTATTACAGGCAGAAGGCGAGCAGGGAGATATGCAATCTCATCAGAAGACTGACCCGCGCGGCCATAGGCTCCATCAATATGCAAAAAATCATTTTGCAAATCTATAGTCAGAACTGCTGTTGTTTTTAAGTTCAAGAGCATTTAGTAACATCCCTTGAAATTATAACATTCCCAAATTGGTCAACTGTACCTATTAAACCTGGCTCTATTAAAATGGTTGTATCCGGTTGTTCGAGGACCGCCGGCCCGGCAATTACTGCACCCACAGGTAGCAACAACCTTTCAAATATACTTGCTTCTTGCCAATAACCGCCCACATGGACAATCCGGCATCCTCTAAACGCCGCATCAACGCTAGAGCTGGGCAAAGGAGCCAAGGTTGTCAAATTAAATTTAGGTCGGTGACCAATAATAGCCCCTCTAAGATTAATTACTCTTGTAACTCCTCCTGGAAGCAAGCGACCGAATGTTGCAATATAGGTGGACTTAAACGATTCTTTAATGTCTTGCATCAAAGGGTTGGCTATTTGATTGTCATTCTGCTTCAACTTTATTGGTACGGCGACAGTATGTGTTTGTCCAACATAAGACATATCAAGTTCAACCACAAAATCACGTCTATCAAATACGACGCCCGCCTCATCTAATAAGCGCGTGCCTTCTATATTTTGGGCCCGTATCAAATTTCCAAGATTTATACAGTCAAGGCTTTCAGTAATTGTGTTGATGGTTTGAACAAAATCTTGCCGCATGTCCGCAATTACGCATCCCAAGGCGGAAGTGACACCAGGGTACCGCGGAACAATAGCTCGCTCCAGACCAACTTCAATTAGAAGAGCGCCCACGTGCAGCGCACCCCCACCACCAAACGGCATATAAGCAAATTGTTTTGGATCGTGGCCGCGCTCTATTGATACAAGACGAATTGCTCCAGCCATGCGCGAATTTGCCACTCTTAAGATAGCCTCTGCTGCAGCTTCAGTTTCTAATTTAAGTGGTAGTCCCACATGTATATCAATTGCCTCTCTCGCCGCTGAAACATCGAGCCTTCCACCACCAATTGGACGTTCTGGATCAATTCTACCTAACACAACGTTTGCGTCGGTAACCGTAGGCCTTGTATTGCCGCGCCCATAAGCAACAGGGCCTGGGTCCGAACCTGCGCTTTCGGGCCCAATATTTAAAATACCACCTCTATCGACCCAAGCTATTGACCCTCCTCCAGCCCCAACAGTTGTAATCTCAATCATAGGTGTACGAACAACCATACCAAAGTCTATGGACGTCTGGGCACAAAATGCAGCATGCCCGCCTGAAATCAAAGACACATCGAATGAGGTTCCACCAACATCACCTGTTATGATGTCAGGTAAACCAGCACATTCGGCTATATAAGCGGCGGCAATTACACCTGCAGCCGGACCAGAAAGTGCAGTACGAATAGGAAAACGACAAGCACTATCAATTGTCATGACCCCACCGTTTGACTGAACTATCATAAACTTACCTTTAAAACCGCCTTCGATTAGAGCTTGTTCTAGATTTCCAAAATACCCTGATACTTCGGGCTGCAAATACGCATTCAATGAGGTAGTTGAAAATCTTTCAAATTCCCGAATTTCTGGTAAAATTTCTGAAGAAGCCGAAACATGTGAGTTTGGCCAAATCTTTCGTAACTCTTTAACGGCTAGTGTTTCATTCTGGGGATTAGCATAGCTATTTACAAACAGTACTGCGACCGCTTTACATCCTTTTGATATTAATTCTTGGCCTGCCTCGCGCACTGCTTGCAGATCAATTTTGGTATGAATTGTTCCATCGGATAAAACCCTCTCAGGAACCTCCAATCTTAAATTACGTGGCACAGTCGGTTCAAAATCGCCACGCAATCCCCAGGTGCGAGGACGATCGCGCCGCCGCATTTCTAAAACATCTTTAAAGCCTGCAGTCGTAATTACACCAGTTCTGGCCCCCTTGCGCTCTAATAGAGCGTTAGTACCGGCAGTGGTTCCGTGCACAACACTTGCTACGCTTTCAAGATTTGGAACAAGGGAAGCAATTCCAGCAAGAAACCCATTCGATTGATCTGGGCGGGTAGTCGCAACTTTAGCAACCAAAACTTCTCCAGTAGTCTCGTTCAGTACAAAGATGTCAGTAAATGTTCCGCCGACATCAACGCCAATCATAATATCCCGGATCATCGTCAGATCTCTCTCCATGAAACACCATAGTTTTCGTCGGCAAGTTCGCAACTCAAATAACCAAGAGCTACATCTCTAGCTATAGAAGCTTTAGGACGGTTTTCCTTTAATCCGTACCCTCCTCCTCCAGGTGTTTCCAGCCTGACCCGGTCACCGCGCTCCAGTCTGATACCTACCATTTTTGAACCCATAGGGGGCTCCGCCCAAATGCCGTTATTTTCATAAGTGAATTGATTTAATGCGGCGTCCCCTCCCCCAAAAATCCCTTTGGGAGCATAGCGGCTACGCTCCCCGAATAGAAAAACATCTGCAGACTTTTCAAGAAGTTCAATCTCATAAACAGCGCCAAGTCCACCACGAGAAAATCCATTTCCAGCACTGTTTTCGCGCAAGGCCCACTGACGAAACATTACTGGATAAGCTGCCTCTAGAATTTCGGCGGGTGGGATAGTTGCGGTCGATATGGGCGCGTTACCGTGGTTCAAGCCGTCTCCTGACGAAGACCCCCCGTGTCCACCACCGAAGAAAGAAAACATGACCCACCTACGCCCATCTTCGCGGTACCCAGCGAGAGATAAAGCGTTTATAGTTCCATAAGCGTTAGCAACCACTTTTTCGGGGCAAGCCTGCGCCATGGCTAAAAAAATGACGTCAATCATTCTTAATATAGTTTCGGTATATCCACCTGTTGGCGATGGGAAGTCCGCTGACAGCAAAGATTTTTCTGGTATGATAATATCGATCTGCCTCATTACTCCAGCATTAGCGGGTAGGTTCGGAAAAATGTGTTTTATCGCCACGTATACACAGGCAACTGCCGTTCCTCGTGAAATATTCATTGGACCAGCACTCGGTCCAGCTGTTCCCGAAAAGTCTAACGAAAGCCTATCACCAGAAATGTTAAGTGCGACCTTAATTGGTAATGCGACGTCGCTGATTCCGTCGTTGTCTAAGTAATCTATTGCCCCCCATTCTCCGTCAGGTAAGGCACTGAGTTCAGCACGGATCATATTTTCAGCACTATCCCCCAGAGCGGCCAAGGCATCTTGAACTGTGTTGCATCCATATTCATCTAATAGCGCATCTAGACGCTTCACTCCCAGATCAAGCGCATTTAATTGCCCACTCAAATCTCCTTGGGCCGATAATGGCAGACGCGTATTCCTTAATATAATATCAACTACGTCTTGTTGAAGCTTTCCCGCACGAACCAATTTAACTGGAGGCAAAACAAAGGCTTCCTGAAACACCTCAGTCGCCCGGGGATTGTAGTTGCCCGGAACGGCCCCCCCAACATCGTGCCAGTGACCAACCGAAGCAAGGTAACAAAACAGCTGGCCCCGGTAGAAGTAAGGCCTAACCAATCGCATGTCGGATAGGTGTGTTCCACCAATGTGTGCATCGTTAAAGATATATATATCGCCGTCGACTAAGTCTCCGTCATTGGCAGCCTTATCTATAACCGCCTTAACCGCAAATGCCATCACGCCAACAAAAATCGGTAAGCCAGACTTTCCCTGAACTAACGTTTCACCCGTACTTTTGTGATAAAGGCCATGACTCGCATCATGGGCCTCCGCAATTATTGGGTTAAACGCTGAGCGGAACAATGTTGCGTCCATTTCGTCAGCAATTTGTTCCATACGACCTGCTAAAACAGCCAGTGTAATAGGATCAATATTCATATTGTTTTAACTTTTTTTTAATTTTCCAATATTTCACAATGCTTAATACGTCCTTGTTCCAGCTCGTATCGATCAATGTACCTAACTCCACTCGGATTTCCTCCTTCCAAAGCATTACTAAGAATTGTTCCGCTATAGAAAACAAGCGGGCCAAACGCCTCGATCCTACTTTCGACGTTTATAATTGATAAGAAATGTAAGAAGAAATTTTCATCCAACTCTTCAGTAGAAACAACATGTTGCCCACCGGGCAATATAATTTCGAATCCATCTGCCAAAAAAGTTCTAGCGTCGGCAAGGTCATGCCGTACTATTGCATCGATAAATTCGGAAACTACTATTTTTGCATCTTTCAATGCCGGCGCGCCTTTTCGCTTCACACCACCACGCATATAATTTGACATATGCATCTCATCCACAATTACAGTTACCGCGTCGAGTGGCGCCGGAATGATCGCACGGGTTGCTTCGGTTAAAGCACAACCAAGCCGAGATTTTTCTTCGTCAGAATAGCCCTCGAGTATTTGTACAGTAATTATTGGCATGATACACTCTCCGAAATATAGCATTACATATAATACATTTTTCAAAAAGTTAAAAAATACATTTCGTGTTTCTATGAAAAGATAATATGTGTTTAGTAAGTATATAAGAGACCATCTTGGATGATTTTGAAAGTATTTAGAGAAAATGTATTTAAGTCACGGAGTTTATAACTCTTTTGATCAGTGGTGATTTTATACAAGAGCATTATTTAGTGGGACACAACTTTTCCAATAAAGGTCTAACTGTGGAGGGGCAAACCTTGTGTTTTAAATACAATTTAAACGCTAAACCACACACTGGAAGTTAAAATGGATAGACGCACCTTGTTTGATAAACTTTGGGACGATCATTCTATTGTGACTCGCGATGACAATACTACCTTGCTTTGGGTGGACAGGCACTTCGTGCATGAAGGTTCGCATCACGCATTCGGAAAGTTGGCGTTGCGAGGCGGCGTGTTGGCAGAGCCTGAGCTCACGATTGGAGTTGCAGATCATTATGTACCTACTCGGGCTAGAGAGTTAGCTATTTCCGACCCTATGATTAGACAGATGGTCCAGACACTTCAGGATAATTCTGTTCAACACAAATTTAAGATGTTTGGTCTTGAAAATCCGCACCAAGGTATTGTTCATGTTGTTGGCCCAGAACAGGGCCTTACTCTACCCGGCATGTTAGTGGTCTGTGGTGATAGTCACACTTCAACTCATGGAGCAGTCGGCGTTATTGGATTTGGCATAGGCGCAACTGAAGTAGCCCATGTGCTTGCAACCCAAACAATTTGGCAAAAAAAGCCACGACGAATGCGATTAACCTTTTCTGGCACCGCGGGCTCAGGGGTAGGTGCCAAAGATATGGCTTTAAATTGGATTTCAAAACTTGGTGCCGATGGTGCGCGTGGATGTGCAATAGAGTATGATGGCCCAGCAGTAAGAGCACTTTCGATGGAAGGCCGCCTCACGCTTTGCAACCTTTCGATCGAAGGCGGAGCCCGCTGTGGATTGGTCGCCCCAGATCAAACAACTTTCAATTGGCTGCGTGGCCGTCCGTTTGCACCAATAGACTTTGACGCCGCCTCCGATCATTGGTCAAGAATTGTAACTGACTTAGACGCAGAATTTGATCATGAAGTTTCTATTGATATGGAAACTATATCGCCAATTGTTACTTGGGGAACATCGCCAGAAGATGCTTTGCCAATAACTTCAATGATACCAGACCCAGCACAAGAGAAGGACCCCATCCGTGCAGCACATATATCAGCGGCTCTTGATTATATGGGATTGATAGCCGGAAGACCGCTTACTAGTGTTCAGATTGACCAAGTATTTATTGGGTCGTGTACTAATTCTAGAATTGAAGATTTGAGGGCCGCAGCCGCAGTACTAAGCGGCCATAAAGCGCGCGTACCAGGGGTCGTCTCGCCTGGATCCAGCCTAGTCAAACAACAAGCAGAACAAGAAGGTCTTGATAAAATATTTACTAATGCTGGTCTGGAATGGGTAGGTTCTGGTTGTTCTATGTGTGTTGGAATGAATGGTGATCTCGTTGTTGCGGGTAAGCGCTGCGCGTCCACTTCCAACCGTAACTTTCGGGGCCGGCAAGGGCCAGGCGCAAGGACCCATCTGATGTCACCAGCTATGGCTGCGGCGGCCGCAGTTACTGGACGTTTAGCAGATGTTCGAACACTATTATTAGGAAGGACTATCTGATGGCAGGCTGGAAATTCCATAAAGGGCAAGCAGCTGGGCTGCCGTTAGAAAATGTGGATACAGATCAGTTGGTTCCAGCACGGTTCATGTCTACGCCACGATCGCAAGGTTATGGAGGTTTTTTATTATACGATCTGAGGTATGATGAAACAGGCAAGTTACGCGTCGATATCCCCTTTAATAGCCTTGCAGGAGCTTCAATTTTGATTGCGCGCCGAAATTTTGGTGGTGGATCTTCGCGTGAAGCAGCGGTTTATGCCTTAGTAGACGCTGGATTTCATATTGTTATTGCGCCGAGCTTTGGTGATATTTTCGTATCTAATGCGATTAACAATGGTTTATTACCAGCGCAAGTTACTGAAACTGAGGCGGATACCCTGATTGCTGCAGCCCCCCTGTCTCTGTCAATTGATGTGCTTTCTCAAAGCATCTCGGCCGAGGGCTATGAGTTTAAATTCAAACTTGACCCCGCATTGTGTACTAAGCTTGTGAACGGTTGGGATGATGTTGATTTGACGGCATCATATGAAAAAAAAATCAGAGCATTTAAAAAAAATAGACAGCTAGAAGCACCATGGTTATGGACTAGCACACCTTAATAGGGGCGCTGCCAAGGTACCTTCCTTTTTAACATTTTATTTATCAATTTTAGATACTATTATTAATCATCTTTATGTGCGGGTTCTAGGTTCTTGGTCACCCATTTATTTCCATAATATCTTTGTTGTGTTGACAGGATTTTTAAAACCCATCATGCTTAAGTTAAAATTGGCTGAAGTGCGGCAACCGACCAGAGTATTCGGAAGTTATTATGCTGAAAACGAAAAGACTAGGCCAACTTGTGTCAACACGAAGTGCAATGACCGTTCCAGGCGCATCAAATGCTCTCTTTGCTCGGATGATAGAAGATCTAGGCTTTGAAGCAGTTTATGCAACTGGAGCGGGTATTGCCAATATGTTCCTTGGCGCCCCAGATATAGGCCTAACAACATTAACTGAAGTTTCTCAAGTTGTCTCGGCAATGTCAGACGCCATTGAAATCCCCATTATCGTCGATGCAGATACAGGCTTTGGAAATGCTGTAAATATGGTGCGGACTGTAAGGGTTTTAGAGCGTTCGGGCGCTGCAGGCATACAGATTGAGGATCAGATTTTTCCAAAAAAATGTGGTCATTTTCGCGGCAAAGAAGTGATTTCTGCAAGCGAGATGGTGCAGAAAATCAAAGCGGCCGTAGACAGCCGGCATGATCAAAACCTTCAGATCATCGCACGCACAGATGCGCGGGCTTCTGAAGGAATTGATGCAGCGATTGCACGTGCGCATCTATATATTGAAGCTGGAGCGGATTTGACTTTCGTCGAAGCTCCTAAAAGCCTGCATGAGCTAGAACAAATTGGTAGAGAACTATCTGTGCCGCAAGTTGCCAACATTGTTTTTGGTGGCGAAACGCCGGATCCAGGCCGCTCAATATTGGCAGAGAATGGTTTTTCTATCGTCCTATATGCAAATGCTGCCTTACAAGCAGCACTTCTAGCGTCGCGCGAAGTGCTGGAAGCTCTGAAGATAGATGGAAATCTTGATCGGGTATCTCATAGGCTTGCCTCATTTGAAGAGCGCCAATTATCAGTAGATAAGCCTGTTTGGGACAAACTTGAGAAGAGGTATAAACATGAACCATGAAAGGTTTAGTCTGAATGAAACGGATCTGGGATGGTATCATAAGCGAAGAAGAGCAGAATGCATACGCAGCTGCAGGTTTTGGAAAGCCTACGGGACTTGGGAAGCGCCCCGCTTTATTAATTATTGACGTTCAATACAGAACAGTAGGGACAATCCCTCAACCATTTTGGGAATCTATCAAAGAATTTCCTACATCTTGTGGACAAGCTGGATGGAATGCTGTGGCCAACATTCAGCGCATACTTAGTTTATTTCGTGAAAAGGGTTGGCCAGTAATATACCCACATGTTTCCCCTAAGGAACAGTTTGACCAAGGCCGTTTAGCCGACAAGGTACCTGCTTTGATGGGAGTGGCCGCCAAAGGATACCAATTTGTACCAGAAATTGCTCCCATTCCTGGTGATATTTTACTACCTAAAAAACACCCAAGTGCATTTTTTGGCACTCCACTCGCGAGTTATTTGATTGACGTAGGAGCCGACTCTTTAATTATTACAGGATGCACTACTTCAGGCTGTGTACGCGGATCAGTAGTTGATGGCTTCGCGTATAACTTTAGAATTACTGTACCTGAAGACGCAGTTTATGATCGTTCAGAAACCTCTCATGCCGTTAACTTGTTTGATATGTCTTCTAAATATGCAGACGTGATGACTACAGATGATGCGCTATTGGCTCTACAAGCCATTCCAAAATGATGGTGAATACCCGATGAATGAAGAAATTGACCTACTCGTTATTGGTGCTGGGGCATGTGGTTTGTCGGCAGCTATTGCAGCAGCGGATTTAGGGCTGACAGTTGCCATCGTTGAAAAAAATTCATCTCCTGGTGGAAACTCTGCACTGTCGACGGGCTCAATACCTGCTGCAGGCAGTAGGTTTCAACGAGAGGCTGGCATTAACGATACTGCAGAGGCATATTTTCATGATTTGATGTCGATCGCAGGTAAAACAGATGATGTCAATTTAGTGCGCAGACTAACTCAGGTTTCCGCGGAAACTGTGGAGTGGTTAATTGACACTGTTGGGGCGAAGATCCGACTAATCACGGAATACAAGCATATTGGGCATTCAGTACCTAGGCTGCATGCGCCTGAATCACGTAGAGGAAGTGATTTGGTTGCGGACCTCCTGAATGCTGTGAACGTTAGGGATATTCCACTAGCGGTAGGTAATGTTGTCCGCCGTTTGATAGTTGATAAGAACTGTGTGTGTGGCGCTGTGGTTGATATCGGTGACGGAACTGAAATTTTGATAAACGCCCGTGCTACGTTACTAGCTTTAAATGGATTTGGTGCCAATAAATCTCTAGTGGAACGATTTTGTCCCGAGATAGCTGATGCTCAGTATTTTGGCGCCAAAGGCTCAGATGGCGAAGCAATAATTTGGGGTGAAGAACTCGGTGCTCGGCTTGACAATATGGGCGCATATCAGGGCTATGCAGCTGTAGTTGATCCGCATGGCTCCATTCTTTCCTGGACCACCATGGAAAAAGGCGGAGTCCTCTTAGGAGCTGACGGCAAAAGATTTGGTGACGAATCTTTAGGTTATTCTGGATACGCGCGTATAGTGCTCGAGCAGGGTAACTACGCTTTTGCATTATTTGATCAGCGCATATTCGAAATAGCGATGCATGAAGACGAGTTTGCCGAACTCGAAAAGCATGGAGGCTTCAAGAAAGGCAATACAGTGATCGAAGTCGCTGCAGCCCAAGGTCTTGATCCTCAAGCCGTGGAGCAAGCGATTGCTAGTTACAATTTAGCCGCTGAAAAGGGGTTCGGAGACGATCACGGCAGAAAGGTTTTTGGCCTAGCGCCTCTCGTCGGTCCTTTTTACTCATGTAGGGTCATTCCAGCTCTATTTCATACTCAGGGTGGGTTGCACGTTGATGCCCATGCTCGCGTATTACGAAATGATGGCACTCACATCAAAGGCCTATACGCAGGCGGGGGGGCAGCAGCAGGGATTAGTGGTAACGAGGGGGCTCTTGGCTATGCGTCGGGTAATGGTTTGTTGACTGCCGTCGCTTTGGGGAGACTTGCCGCCATAGCGGTAGCTAGTGAGCAAGAGGCAAAAAATGACCCTGCTATCTAATATCCTTGATAGGGTATCCAGAATAGAGCAATTGCCGGATCATATAGTTAATATAGCAATACTACATCTTATTGACACATTAGGCGTCGGTCATGCTGCGGCAGGAAGTAAGGTAGCTGAACCCTGGAAAAACCACGGGACGGCCGTATCCACTGGAGGTTTGGCCTCCATCTTTGGGCAAAGTCAGGGATCAAGCCCAGCCAATGCAGCCTTGGTTAACGGAGGGTTTATACATAGCCTCGAATATGACGATACACACACTGGTTCCATCGTGCATGGAAGTGCAGTTCTAGTCCCAGTAGCCCTTGCAGCAGCAGAAAGTGCGGGGGCATCAGGATCAGAAATGATACGTGCATATGTTTTATGGTATGAGGTGATGATCCGAATTGGTTTAGCAGCATCTGGAGGCTTCCAAAATCTAGGCTTTCAGCTTACCTCAGTTGGAGGTACGCTTTGTGCTGCAGGTGTTGCTGCACAATTATACTCTTTGAAACATTTAGGCCGAATGGCCGCAATTGGTATTGCGCTCAGTCAATCTTCAGGTGTGTTTGAGTTTTTGTCTAACGGATCGACCGTTAAGTCGATGCACCCTGGGTGGGCAGCACATTCGGGGATTATTGCTGCAGAGCTTGCAGCTGCAGGATTAACCGGACCAGAAACAGCAATTGAAGGCCGCTTTGGTCTGTTTAAGGTTTTCGCTGGTGATGCGTTGGCAGCCGAAAAGTTAGAAGATCTGCTAGGAGATTTCGGACACGTTTGGCATCTTGAGGCCACAGCATATAAGTTTCACCCTTGCTGTCATTATCTGCATCCGTTTATCGAGGCAGTTGCGATGCTGATGAATAAGGGCGTGACACAATCTACTTTAAAAACCATCGAGTTCTTTGTCCCACCTGGAGAAGCACAAATTATTTGTGAACCTTGGGATTTAAAATGTTCAGCACTAGGTCATGCAGCACGTTGGAGCCTACCAATTGTGGCTGGGATGCAAATTGTAGATGGTATTATAACTTTAGATAGTTTTGAGAAGACCCCTTCAGAGGCAGTTATGGCCATCGCGGCAAGAAGTAATTGGCATCCGTTAAAGAGCTCACACTTTCCTAAATATTTTGAGGCTGTAGTTAAGGTAACTTTACATGATGGATCAATATTGGAACAACGTGTGGATGACGTTTATGGAAATGCTTCTCGCCCCGCATCTGAAGCGGATGTAATTAATAAATTCACCAATAATATCAGTATTATAGCTGACGAAAAAGCCGCTTTTAATTTGCGTGAGGCGCTCTGGGAATTACCAAAAGCGCCAAACACCAAGACACTTTCTGCCGCACTCAAGGCAATAGGGAGAAATAATATTTCATGACGTTCGATTTAACTATAACTGGTGGGGAAGCAGTTCTTCCTGATCGAGGACGTACACCTTGCACAATTGCAGTGACCGAGGGCAAAGTTGCTGGGATTTTTCCCCCTCATACAAAACTAGATGCAAAACGGCATTTGGATGCAAATGGCCTTGTTATTTTACCTGGAGTTATTGATGCGCACCTTCACTTAGGTCATGGAAAAGACATTTCTCGCCCCCGAGTACCGCTTGATGCTGACGTAGAAACGTCCGGTGCAGCAAAAGGTGGTGTTACATGCATGATACCTTATCTTTTGGGGTCTGAACCTTTCGAAGATATTTTTGAAGACGTTGTTGCAATCACATCTGCTGGAGCGCGAATCGACTTCGGGTATCACTTTATAATATCTACAGAAGAACAGCTGCGCTCAATACCAAACTACATTTCAAAATATGGAGCACCAAGCCTTAAGATTTTTATGAATAATAGAGGGGGCGAAGGGGCTCGTCTTGGGTTGCCCGATATCGATGACGGCTTCTTTTTTAGACTGGCTGAGGCTGCAGCTTTGCATGGAGGATTGGTTTGCCCGCACCCAGAAAATATCGAAGTTGCGTGGGTCCTGCGCGAAAGACAAATGACACTCGACCAGGATGGCAAGGGTGGGCTGAAAGCCTGGGACGCAACTCGACCAGATCTGGTGGAGGCAGAAGCTATTCAGAGAGCTTCCTTCCTTTCAAATGCTGCGGGAGCGCCTCTTTATGTTGTGCATACTTCATCCGCCTTAGCGTTGGAGGCTGGACTTGCACGACGTCGAGCTGGTGATAGAATATATATGGAAACGTGCCCACATTATTTAACGCATGATGTAACTTGGTCTGGTGGAGACATAGGTAAAATAAACCCACCATTACGTGCACCCGCTGATCGAGAGAGGCTATGGGAGGCCGTGGCTAATGGGGACATAGACACGGTAGCAACTGACCATGTTCATAGGGATATTACATCAAAGCAAGGGGGTATCTGGAAGGCCTCTCCGGGCTGCCCCGGGATGGAAACTTTGTTACCCGTAATGCTGACGGAGGGGTTTCATGCCAGAGACATTCCAATCGAAAGAATTGTGGAACTTTTATCGAAAAACCCAGCTCAGCTAATGGGTTTGACAACTAAAGGCCGTATAGAGTTGGGCATGGATGCAGATTTTGCTATTGTAGACATAAACTCAGAATGGGTAATGCAGCGCGAAGACGTTCTCTCGTCAGCAGGTTATTCTATTTACGAAGGGTGTAAATTTAAGGGAAAAGTTCTGCATACTATCGTGCGGGGGCAATTCGTGATCGAGCATGGTATGCTAGTCGAAGGCGCCGTTGGAACTGGCCGTTATCAGCATCGCAGACTGCTAGGAAATTAATTTATGTCATCTCCGAAAAAACCCAGAATTGCTCTGATTGGAACAGGAGGAACAATTTCTTCAATTTCTTTAACTGAAACTGATTATGTCGACTATCCTGAAACAGGTAGAAAGCTTTCCGTCGAAGAAGTAATAACCCAAGTCCCTATCCTTGCTGAATTTGCGGATTTAGTTACTATACCTTTCAAAGAGGTTGGGTCTAGCGCTATTGGGCCTGACGACTGGTTGCGCCTAGTAACAATAATAGAAAATACTATTGCGGCAGATCCTTCTATTGACGGTTTAGTTATTTTACACGGAACAGCTACTATTGAAGAAACAGCCTGGTTTCTAAGCCTTACACTAGTTGTCCCACAGCCTGTGGTACTTGTTGGGGCACAAAGACCCCTAAATACTGTAGGAAGTGATGCGCAATCGAATGCTATTGCTGCCCTTCGTGTCGCCGGAGACCCGCAAAGTATCGGGCGAGGTGTGATGGTCGTATTAAACGATGAAATACACCACGCTCGAGAGGTAGCAAAGGGGTCAACTTATAGGCTGCATGCTTTTAATTCTGGGGCGTTTGGTCCTTTGGGCGTCATTGATCCAGACAGGGTAATTTATTCCCGTCGTTCCGAGCGTCAGGAAATGAAGACGAGAGTACCTTTCAGAGTGACAATGGAGACCCAGCTTCCACGTGTAGATATACTTTATGCTAGTGCAGGAATGGATGATACATTTGTAAAGGCTTCGCTTGCCGCCGGTGCGAAGGGTATTATTTCTGCTGGATTTGCACCAGGACTTCAGAGCCCAATAGAGAGAGCCGCGCTCGTTCAGGCTTCCCGTGGAGGAACTATCGTCGTCCAATCGACACGGGTAGGTTCGGGTCGGGTTTCACGAAGGTTGTGGCTGACGCGCGAGGGTTGGATTGCATCCGATGACTTGACACCACATAAAGCACGAATACTTTTAATGTTAGCACTTGCGTGTAATGGTTCACCGGAGCAGATCCAGCATTATTTCAACACATATTGATCAAAACGGAGAAAAAAATGGAGCTACGGCAGCACAATCGCTATGATTACAGCCCATTACCGGATCGCCCAAATTATACGTGGCCGAACGGTAAACGTCTGGCACTTTGTATCTGCAATAATATAGAAATGTTTAGTTTTCGCGATGGACTTGGTAGCGACAGCGCAGTCCTGACTGCTCCGCAAACTCATAGAAACTTCGCCTGGCGGGACTATGGAAATCGTGTCGGAATATGGTATCTATTTGACTTACTAAGTGAGTTCTCCTTACCCGCTTCTCACAATAGCAATTCACGCATCCTCCGGGATTACCCGCAGATTTTGAAGCGTATTTTAGAGCGCGGTGATGAAATAGTTGGTCACGGTCGGACCAATAGTGAGCGGCAAGATGTTTTGTCTGAGAATGATGAACGCATTTTAATCCAGCAAGCCACAGATGAGATTTCTCAGGCCCTCGGCCAAGCTCCAAAAGGTTGGATGGGACCCTACTTTGCTCAAAGTGAGGTGACCTTAGATCTTTTAAAAGAAGCAGGCTATGATTTTATGCTAGACTGGCCTTTAGATGACCAGCCAATTTGGATGCGAACCAGGTCGGGACCTATTCTTTCTATACCGTATTCTGTTGAGCTAAATGATTCACCCTCTCTGGTCTTCAGGCAAGAAAGCTCTATGTCATTTGAAAAGATGATTATCGACCAATTTGACGAAATGTTACTCCAGGCGCAAAAGTATCCTTTGGTTTGTACTGTAGTTTTACATCCTTTTATAATTGGCCACCCTTATAGATTGCGTGCCCTTCGCAGAGCTTTAACTCATATAATGAAACATAGAGACGAACTATGGATCACTACAGTTGGTGGGGTGTCTGAGTTTGCGAAGTCTTTGCCTGCTGGCACTGTGTTGGGCAGCTGATTGTTTTAAGCAGTACGTGCTCTGATACCGAGAATGCGGCGGCGAAGGCGCATAATGCCACTACCGATAGAAGAATCCCCAGCTGCATGAATACCAATGCCTAAATCGGCCTCCACCCTAAAGCCGGAGACTTCTATTAGTTTATATATATCGCGCGCTTTAAACGGGACAAAAGGCCCTTGTAGGGGCACCTGCCCTTTGCTTTCTACCTGCCGCCACTTCTGGCCATAACGCGATGTCATATTCCTCATGCTAATAACTAAGGCGCCACCTGGTTTGAGTACGCGACGCACTTCAGCCAGTAGACTATCATGATCACGAAGATGCTCTAGGGACTGGAAAAATACCACTACATCAGCGCTAGCATTTTTTTGGGGCAAGCGGCCGCACTCCATAAAGCTATAAACTGTAGGCAAGTCACCCAAACCTTCCTGACGCAATCGCTCTTTAATAAATTTGCAACTAGGTTCTGCCAATTCTACCACATCCAGAACTTTATCAGCGGATAAGTGGGCCCGTAAAGATGTAGTTGTCGTTCCTCCCCAGGGAGCAATTTCGATTACCGTTGCACCATACGGAAGTTGCGGTAAAAGACGTAGTTCTTCTTCAATAGCATCTCCTTGCCTTTGTGATTGATAGACGCCAGCAGTCGGCGATTTTGCCCAAACGGAATAACCGCGAAAATCGCCAAGCTGATCCCAACTCCAAACTTTGGGATCCCATTCTGCCCATTTGTTATCGGCCTTGCTTATTGAACTATAAGAGTATGAACCTGAGGGCTTAGCAGGATAGATTGAACTTGCAGGCCGAGAGAAAGTATCGAAGGATAAAATAGACCCTGCTGGGCGCCTCGGAGCTTTCATCTGAGGGGCGGATGGCAGGCTGCGCCCAATTGCAAGAGCTCCTATAATATTGAATATAGGTGGAATGGCCATCATCTCTCTTAATTGTTTTTGATCTCCAATTCCAGCGTTCCATATAGTTGAAAATCCACGCAAATGCGCACTTAACATCATGTGGTAACAAGCAGCACCAACTGATTGTACCACCGAAAAATTATCATGTGCCCAGCCCATTTGAAATGTCAGGTATATTAACGCAGAACATTCTGAGAAGTGTGGGTTTCCACCCGCTATTTCATTTGCTCTCTTTAAATCTTCTTTATTAGTGATGATTATATAATGCCATTGCTGTTGATTGCATGAAGATGGTGCTTGAGTTCCATCAATCACTATTTCTCTAAGCACATTTTGGTCAATCGGTGTGCCGTCAAAAGCTCTGCATGAGAAACGCTCCGCTAGTTTTCCAAGCAGCGCAGCGTGACCACTATTTTCAGAATTGAATTTCGTATGCATCAAGACATTTTTGTTCATCATTACTGTGCCATTAGTTTAATTTAAATGTGATGTTCTTTATATTTAATACTAAAGGTACATGATATTGAAGGCAAACGAAAACGGTTGACTCAGTGTTTTCGAAGTGCAGACTATCCCAACGGGGAGGAGATAAATAAAGTTATCTCAATTAAAAAGCAGCAACCATGTTTTAATTTTTGAATTACAGCTTATGGAGAAAAGTAAATGAAAATAAGTAGAATTCTATTTAGCGGAATTGTTTTGGCTAGTTCCATGTTTGGCTCTGCGCAGGCGCAAGAGTTCAAACTTAATTTTGGCCATTATCTGGGCGACAGCCCTTATCTTGCAGTTGAAAGAGAGTTTGTTGAGGCGGTTCAAACGCGTAGCGCAGGGCGCGTGTTAATCAACACAGTATATTCCGGCGGATTGGGCGGAGGCGGCGAACTCCTTGATCTTGCCGCACGTGGTGGTGTGGATATGGCTGCTATTGTACCAGGGTATTATGCTGACAAAATGATTTATGCCCGAGCGCTTCAGATTCCTTTCATCTTCGATTCTCCAAGCGAGGCGATCGATATCGCTCAATATTCCTATAAAGAAATACCAGCGTTCTCTGAGGAACTCACAAAACTCGGAGTACATAGATTTTTCCACCAGCCACTTGGGTCATACTTCATGACCGGGAAGACCGACGATTGTAAGTCTCTGGATGGACTAGCCAACAAAAAAATACGTACGTTTGGAGCAGATCTCCCGAAGATGATGGCGGCTGTTGGGGCGGTACCAGTATCTGTTGGAACTGGCGATGTCTACGAAGCATTATCGCGTGATACCCTTGATTATTCATTCTTAAACCTTGGTAACGTTGAAGCGTTTCGTCTTAACGAAGTTGGACCAATTAATTGTGGCCCATCTCTTTCAATGGCGGGCCACCTAGTGGTTATGAGTGATAAAACTTGGAAAAGCCTTCCAGAAGATATTCAAACTATTTTCACGGAAGAATCAGAAGTGGCTCAGAAGAAATATGTCCAAGCGATAAATGTGGCTGAAGCTGCTGCTGCTGATAGGCTCAAAGCCGCAGGTGCAACCATAATAATTCAATCACCTGAAATGACAGCAGCCTGGATGGCGAAGACACCGGATCTTCTTCAGGCTTGGGTTGACGACATGGCGACTCGAGGCGAAGGTGCTCCCGCAGCTGCAGTGGCGGCTAAGTGGCGTGAATTGGCTGCAAATTAACTAAAGTAAAATTAAATTGGGCAAGTTACTTGCCCAATTTATAGCTTTGGAAAAAAAATGAAATCAATTATTAAAAGAATTTCTGTTTTCACGGTTGCAGTCGGAAGCATAGGATTACTCATCGCAATGTTCCTCGGCGTTGGTGATGTGATTGGCACATTCTTCAATCGACCTCTTAATGGTGCTTTAGAAATTACAGAAAGTACAATGGTTCTCATTGTATTTGGTGGTCTTGCATATGCCCAAATACGTAGAGGTCATATTCGTGTGGAGTTGTTTTATATGAGAGCGGGTCCTCGTCTCCGTTCTTGCATGGATATAGTAGCGTCAATCAGTGGTGTCATATTTTTCTCATTGGTCGGTTGGCAAGCAATAAATGAAACATTTTTCAGTTGGGATTTTGGAGAATCTACCAATGGTTTGTTTAGGCTTCCACTTTACCCAGCGCGAGCAATTTTGGCATTTGGGGTAATTTTAATGGTTGTCCAATTGGTGCTCGATCTTTTTGAAGACGTTAAAAGTTTTGGCAGTCCTCGCGAAATCCATTTTTAATGGCTTTTAAAGATTAATATAACAATGAAAGATAAATTTGATGCTTGATCCGGCCACCGCCGCAATATTGGCCATTACACTCATAACTTTTCTTCTAATCTCTGGAGCTCATATTGGCGTTGCAATGGGGCTCGGTGGTTTACTAGGTATGTATCTGACTATTGGAATAAACGGGGCTTTAGCTCAGCTGGCAACTGTTCCTTTCACTACAACTAACTCATTTACGCTTGCTGTTATTCCTCTATTCATTTTGATGGGTTCGCTTGCAACTCAGGCGCGACTCACGACTGATCTTTACACAGCAGCCTATAATTGGATGTCGCGCTTGCCGGGTGGATTAGCGATGACGACCACCATAGCGTCGGCGGCATTTGGCGCAGCGTCAGGGTCAACTATCGTTAATGCCGCAGTATTTACTAAAATGGCGATGCCAGAAATGACGAAGCTAGGTTATGATAAGGGGCTTAGCGCTGGGTGTATAGCCGCTTCCGGTACGCTGGCGGCCATGATTCCTCCATCAGTTCTAATGGTAATATATGCAATTATTACAGAACAGTCTGTAGGCACAATGCTCGTCGCTGGTTTGGTGCCGGGTATACTTACGGCCATAGTGTTTCTGTTTGGTATTTATGTGATGGTTAAACGCCGACCCGAAATTGCTCCGTTACCAACTGAGTTTATTTCCAGAAAAGAAAAAGTCAGATCTCTAAAAAATGTATGGGGGATCGTAGTATTATTTACTTTAGTGATTGGCGGTATTTACGGTGGGTTTTTTGTTCCGACATATGCTGGCGCCGTTGGTGCTTTTGGAGCCTTCTTAATAGTTATATTAAAGCGGAGAGCTCAACTTGGAGTTATGCGTGAGACCTTCTTAGAGGCGGTTTTTACAGCTTCCACCATTTTTTCTGTAATAATTGGGGGAATGCTGTTTGCACGTTTTTTGACTTATACGGGTTTGGTCAAAACTGTCTCCAGCTACATGATTAGTTTGGACATGGCGCCAATAGCTTATCTATTGGCTTTTGCACTTATGTTTCTCATTTTAGGGATGCTCTTAGAGCCGATTGCAATAATGGTTATGACACTTCCAGTGATGTATCCAGTCATGATAAGTGCGGGCTATGATCCGATCTGGCTAGGCGTAATAGTTATAAAAATGTGTGAAATATCTTTGATCACTCCCCCCATGGGATTAAATGTTTTTGTCGTGCGAAGTTCTTCGCCAGTTCCATTGCGCCTTGAAGAAGTATTTGTCGGTGTGATGCCTTTCATATTCATGGAATTAGGTGTCCTGACATTACTCATCCTTGTGCCGGAGATTGTAACTTTTCTACCAAATTTGATTCGCTAAGTATCGTTTCCTGGAGATAATTATGTCCTTTAAAGAGATTAGTCTTGATGTAGCGGATGCCTTACGCCATCTTACGCAGTGGACTTCTGCGCTCGCGTGGGAAGATGTTCCCGAAGATGTACGTGAAAGAGCTGCATTAATATTTTCAGATGATTTTGCAGCAATGGTGGCCGCACGTAATGAACCGGAGCTACTAAGCTTCAGAGAAGGGGTTTCCAGAAGTTCTGGCCGATCGGAGGCCACAATTTTTGATGGAAATGCGTATAGGCACGATCGTTATTCTGCAGCGCTTTATAATGGCACGGCGGCTGATTGGTGTGAGCTTGACGGAGGCTATCGCAAGGCGGTGTGTCATGCCGCGCTTTATTGTATCCCAGCATTGCTGGCTGAAAGTGAAGCGACAAATGCAAGCGTACGTGATATGCTTCTCGCGCTAGTAGTTGGCTATGAAACCGTGTCTCGGGTTGCCAGGGCATTTAGTTTTCCAGGACTAGTCTTACATCCGCATGGTGGCCTGGCTACTATAGGATCTGCGGCCACGGTTGCTAAGCTAAGAAATTTTTCTGCTAGCAGTGCAACTGCAGCTATTTGCACAGGTGCTACTCTTGTAATTCCGGGTCCATTTGGGCATGCCGTCGAAGGCGCGTTAATTCGAAATGTTTGGCCAGGAATTTGCGCGCAAAATGGTATACGTGCAGCAGATTTTGTATCAATAGGGATCTCTGGTGGTCCGGAGAGTCTTTCAGATGTATTTTGTAGTATATTCGGTGCGACAGCGTCTTCAGCACCACTTTCTGATAATTTAGGCCAAGAATGGGCAATGAGAGATGCATACCACAAGATGCATGCCTGCTGCCAATATGCGCATTCTACGGTGGAGGCAGTCCTTTCTGCAATAGATGCTCCTTTAGATCCAAATACAGTGAAAAAGATTGAGGTAGCCACGCATTGGAAAGCCAGAAAGTTAGATAATGCGCAACCAAAAACAACTCTCGCAGCCAAGTTCTCAATTCAACATATAGCGGCTGCGACTTTAACGTTCGGTCATGCAGGAGCTGAAGCATTTCATTCGGATACCCTTTTACGATCGGATTTAACGCAATTACGTGATCGCGTAGTTATTGTGGCACACGAGCCTGAGCAGCCCGAGCCGAATGACCGCCCTTCACGCGTATCGATTACAATGTCGGACGGACGCACCATTACCGCAGAGTGTTTAAGTGCTCCTGGTGGTTCCGACAGACCTTTCCCACCCGATGTTATAATGAGTAAGGCGCTTGCAATAATAGATGAGGCTTATCCTAACTTTAACCCTATTCTTCGCAAACTGATAAAGTTAGACGAAAAAACCTTAATGGGTTCATGGTCAGATATCGTTGCAAATTATTGCATACCTACCCAGTAAAACAGGTAATTACTTAAGCTGTTTTGACTTATTGGATTAATTGTCTTGAGCCTTCTTGAGCAAAAAAAATATCAACTCTGCCATATAGGATCTACTTTGCGGAGCTAGCTTGTGCCTTTGTACTTTCAGCAATTTATTCCAGAAGGCGTTTCTAGTGACATATAACTCTTCGCCCACAACTGAGCCAAATGCCGGCCACGCACGTTGGTTGATCCTGTTTGGAGTTTGGCTGATCTACTTTTGTTTTGGTGTCAAAATTGCTGCTATGGCCCCTTTAATCACTCCTATAAGTAACGAGCTTGGTATTGACCGTGGCATGATGGGTGTGATCCTCGGGGCATGGCCTTTGACCTATATACTCTCAGCAATTCCCTGCGGTATTCTTCTAGACCGGCTAGGTGAGAAGCGCATGCTCTTGCTTGCAGCCATCTTAATGGCTTCATCTGGCCTCGCGCGCAGCTACGCTGAGACACCACTACAATTATTGCTGGCCGTTGCCATCTTTGGGATAGGGGGACCTATGATCTCAGTAGGGGCGCCCAAGATCATTGCAAGACTTTTTCACGGACAACACCGTGCCACAGCGATGGGCATCTACGTTACGGGACCTTACCTAGGCAGCATATTGTCACTTTCACTCACTAATAGCTTTGTCATGCCGATGGTTGGGAATGATTGGCGCAATGTTATGTTAGTCTATGCGGCTCTGGTAGCGATAAGCGGCATAATATGGTTTTTTATTGCCAACCTACCTACTGCTCAATTGCCGAGCGGTGAAGACAAACACGGTGCGAAATTTAACCTAACTACATTTCGAGAAATAATCCATTTGCGTGAGGTCAAATTGATCCTCGCAATGAGTGTTGGCATATTTTTTTTCAACCATTCACTTAACAACTGGCTACCCGAGATTTTGCTGGGGTACGGATTCACCGCCGTTCAAGCTGGGTATTGGGCTGCAATCCCCTCATCAGTAGGGATAATCGCTTCCTTGACTATCCCCCGCTTCGCTATCCCTGAGCGACGCTTGTTAGTAATGGGGGCACTTTTTGTGCTGGCGATCACTGCAAGCTTGCTTTTGCAAATTTCGTCAGGTTATTTTTTGATGATGGGGCTTATAGTCCAAGGCATGGCCCGCGGAACAATGATGACGGTAGCCATCTTGGTGTTGATGGAAACACCTCGTATTCCCAAAGAACACTTAGGCCTTGCAGGTGGGCTTTTTTTCACCTTTGCTGAGATTGGCGGTGTAATGGGACCAATTACATTTGGCGTATTATCAGACATGTCGGGTAATTTTGTCTTGCCATTAGGCGTCTTAAGCGTTCTTTGCATTATATTGCTTTGCCTGCTAGCGCAGCTTCACCGATTTCAAAAACTTCACCATAAAGAACCCGTCCTTCCCCCGTAAACGAGTGCCCTGAATTTTGCAAAACCCAGTTAAGGC
>TARA_B110000503_G_scaffold43641_1_pt1 | contig 26470 bp, 23 predicted proteins | sample TARA_B110000503 | Tara Oceans TARA_B110000503 (sample SAMEA4397472) | marine metagenome | biome: Polar Biome; feature: [SRF] surface water layer (ENVO:00010504); material: water (ENVO:00002006), including particulate matter (ENVO:01000060) such as... | depth 5 m | reverse complement strand
TTACCTTTGGAGGCAACGTCAGGGTTGGCATCTAGCACAATCACTTTGCTGCGTGGCTTTTCTCGCTGGAAGTATGCTGCAATTTAGCATGCACGCTCGTAAGGCCCAGGTGGCCAGCGGTATGGGCCCAGCGGCACGGTTAGCGCGTAAATGCCGCCGTTAGGCATGTCCTCTAACTGGCTGCGCAATGTGGCGGTTTGTGGGCCGGCTTTCCATGCATACATCACCTTGGCTTGCCCATCAGCATTGGCTAATGGTCAGAATTGCTTGTTGTAAATCCAACGGATGGATATAATGACATAAAGAGTGTCAATATATAAATAGTCGATTAAATTGTGAACAGCCTTTCAGCCAGCACCTTTTTAACGCTACAACTACCCACCAAAAGTAACGCATATGCCAAAAGCATCCCAACTGAAACTCCATAATGGAGTAGCCGTGCTTACCGGAGCAGGTGGTGGCATTGGCGCTGCCCTAGCCATCCAACTCGCTGACCATGGCTGCCATCTAGCCTTGGTCGACATACGTGTTGAAGGCTTGCATGCAATCGCTCAACAGGCCAGAACAAAAGGGGTCACTGTCAGCGCCCACGTGCTAGATGTGGCGCAGCCCGAATCAGCAAGCGAGATTTTGGCCGCTGTAAAAGCCCAGCATGGGCGCGCAACGCTGCTCATCAACAACGCTGGTGTGGCCGTAGGGGGTAACTTCAACCAAGTAGATGAAGTTGACTTTGACTGGCTAATGAACATTAACTTTGGTGCAGTGGTGCGATTGACGCGCGCTTTCTTGCCGCTACTCAGCGCTTCTTCCGCATCGCAAATTGTCAATATTTCCAGTATTTTTGGGCTGATTGCGCCCCCAGGTCAAACCGCTTATTGCGCATCCAAGTTTGCATTGCGTGGCTTTTCGGAATCGCTACGCCACGAATTGGAAATGACCAACTCGCCAGTACGTTTGAGCGTCGTTCACCCAGGCGGCGTTCGAACAGGTATTGCCGAAAACTCGCGTACACCGCATGGCATCAGTGACGCTGATCTAGCCAAGCATAGGCGGGTTTGGGAACGCATGCTAGTGCTATCACCCGAGGTAACCGCGACACGCATTCTGGCGGGCATTGAAAAGCGCGAACCCCGCATTCTGGTTGGAAAAGACACTGCACAAGCAGATTTGTTACAGCGACTTTTCCCAGCTCGTTATTGGCGCTTGATGGCACCTTTACTTAAACGTGCTGTGAAGAGAAAATAATGAAAGCAATAAACAAAATCGCCAGTGTGCAAGCCCGTATAGCGGCTTTTATTGTGCGCCGCCGCGTCAAAGCCCAACTAGGCGATATGAGCGACATTGAGCGCGTGCGTAAAGTACTGTCGCAGCCCCTGCCAGCACCGCGTGGTGTGCGTTATAGAAACGCAGTTGTAGGTGGCGTAACAGGAGAATGGGTCGAGAGAGACAACGCGACTACAGCAGCTACCACTACCTTGCTGTACTTGCATGGCGGTGGCTTTGTAGCGTGCTCACCTCGAACACACCGGCCGATTACGGCGGCCTTGGCATTGCAAGGTCTGCGAGTTTTCGTACCCGAATACAGGCTTGCACCTGAGCATGCTTTTCCAGCTGCGCCACAAGATGCACATTCAGTTTACCGGGCACTGCGTGCCGAACAGTCAACCCCACGACTGGTTTTAGCTGGCGACAGCGCTGGAGCCAACCTGGTGCTCGGGCTGATGTTGGCGCTGCGTGACGCCAACGACAGGCTGCCTGACGCTGCAGCATTTTTTTCTCCCGCTGTCGACATAACGGGCAATAGTCCGTCGATCGTTCTCAACGCCGATCGTGACCCGATGTTTTATGGCCCCCACTTGAGCCATCTTTCATATGCTTATTTGCAAGGCGCAGATCCGGCGCAACAATTGGCCTCACCGCTTTTGGCCGACCTAGCGGGACTGCCCCCATTGCTGGTTCATGTTGGCGAATCCGAGTGTCTGCGAGACGATTCAATTCGACTTGCACAAAAGGCGCGCGAAGCTGGTGTAAGCGTTGAGTTACAAGTTTTCCCCGTTGTGCCACATGTTTGGCAATCCCTGTACCAGCTGCCCGAGGCCCGGCGATCCATTGCCGCAGCTGGGCATTTTTTACGCGAAGCACAAATCAGTTCGCAGCCTGAGACTTTGGACACGGTCATCATCGGCGCAGGCTTGTCTGGCATCGGAGCGGCTGTGCATTTGCAGCGCGAGTGCCCAAATAAAACCCTAACGCTGCTTGAGGCGCGCGCTGCGATGGGGGGCACTTGGGACCTCTTTCGGTACCCCGGCATTCGCTCAGACTCGGATATGTACACGTTGGGCTACGAGTTCAAGCCCTGGCGCCAGGATAAGTCAATTGCTGATGGCGCATCCATCCTACGTTATGTACAAGAAACGGCTGCCGAAGAAGGCATAACCCAGCACATTCGCTACGGCCACCGCGTGGTCAGTGCCGACTGGTCGGCTGAACACGGCCACTGGACTCTGAGTATAGAGCGCAGTGATGACCGTGAGCCATTGATCCTGCGCGCGCGCTTCGTATTGTTTTGCTCGGGTTATTACAGCTATGCGCAGGGCTATCGCCCGCACTTTACGGGTGAAGAAGATTTTCAAGGCCTGTTGGTCCATCCGCAATTTTGGCCCGAAGAACTTGACTATGCTGGCAAACAGGTAGTCGTAATTGGCAGTGGAGCCACCGCGGTAACCCTTGTGCCAGAGATGGCCAAGGCCGCAGCGCATGTCACCATGCTACAGCGCTCACCCAGCTACATGGTGGCAAGGCCAGCCATCGATGCCACCGCACAAGCACTGAGGCGCTACCTGCCGGCACACTTAGCTTATGCGTTGGTTCGAGCCAAAAATGTGTTGGTGAGCACCTACTTTTACCGCTTAGCGCGTAAATACCCTAGGCAGACGCAACAACACATCACAGCTATGGCGCGTGAGGCCTTAGGTCCGGGCATCGACGCAGATCGTCATTTCAAACCGAGCTACAAGCCATGGGACCAACGCCTGTGCTTGGTACCAGACGGCGACTTATTCACCAGTTTGCGCTCTGGCAAAGCCTCTGTGGTGACCGACCAAATTGCGCGCTTTACAAAAAACGGCATCGTCCTAATGTCAGGACAAGAACTACCTGCCGACATCATAGTGACCGCCACCGGTTTGCAAATGAACGTGTTTGGTGACGTGACAATTAGCCTAAACGGGCAAGTTGCTGATTTGACGCAAGGCTTGGTTTACAAAGGTTTGATGCAAGGCGGTCTGCCCAACTTGGCCAACACCATGGGCTACACAAATGCCAGTTGGACGCTAAAAGCCGACTTGACTGCGCGCTATGTTTGTCGTTTGCTAAAGTACATGGACCACCACGGCATGAACGTATGTATGCCAGTGCCAGATACTGCAGTACAGCCCGAACCGATCCTCAGCTTCAGCAGCGGCTATGTTCAGCGCGGCTTGGCCATCTTGCCCAAGCAAGGGGATCGCAAGCCTTGGAGATTGGACCAAAACTACCTGCTGGATTTGTTGACGCTCCGCTTCAAAGCCATCGACGACGGGGTCTTGTCCTTTGGTCGATCGCCAGCCTATGAGGCCACTGCCGCAGGAGACCAAAGCTCACTCAAAACTTCATCTTCGCCATGAAATTCAGCTGTCTGTCTGCGTTGCCCCCATAGGGCGACATCAAAATATCCAACAGTCGCCAGCGGCTTTGCTTGAACACCGGACGCAGCTTCGAGAAGGTCAAAAAGTCGCCCTGACCATGTTGGCTGCTTATGACGCGGTCAACGTAGCCACCAAACGGCAGTGTCCAGTCGCCGTTGGTGATTGTGAGGATAGCGCTTGCTGGCAATGGCCTAGGCTTCTCGCATGCACTCTTCCACCCTACCCTCTAGCGCAAATAAGTGACTATAAGCCCTTCGAAATAAGAAAGTTCCAGGATACCAAGGTGCTCACCACACCCACCATTTGGTAAATGCCCAAGCCTTGGCTAGGGGGTAGGTCATGGGGGGCTCAAATACCTTCATACGATTAAAAAAGACACCCCATGCAGAACATAAGGCTCAGTGACCTGAATTTTTCTGTTGTCTCAGGCAGCAACACAGCGGCGCGATGTACCTCATAAATAATCTGGCCAATGGGTACAGAGTGCTAACAAAACGGGTAGCAAATACGGCCGTAACTTGAAAAGTTCTATGGAATAGATAATAGTGGCTGCTATACCCCCATTCCAGTGGTCAGCAAAACTGGTCAGACTCCACCATCCTCCAGCCATGACAAACTCAGCTTCCCGCTCCCCGCGTAAGACCGTGACTAGTAGCAAGGTCAAAATACGGTCAGCCCAATCAGCAGAGACCGTTACCGATGGTCGTATCAACCGAAGCGTCGTAACTCGCCTGAAAATTGTTAAGGCTTTGTCTGACCTCATTTGTGATGGTTTCTTATCCCCAACAGCGGAGCAGGTTGCCGCACGAGCAGATGTCGGCCTACGCACAGTCTTCAGACAATTTGCTGATATGGAAAACTTGTACAGGGAGATCACCCCTCAAATTAACAAACTGGTGTTGCCCCTACTTGCTGCCCCTTTAGCTGGGAATAACTGGAAGAGCCGCCTAAACGAAAGCATACTGATCCGTGCCACCCTGTATGAACGTTTGGCGGCTTTTCAATTGGCGAGCCAGGCTATGCGTCACCAGTCTGTTTACTTAAGTGATCAATTGATGTCTAGCGCGGCCCTCCACCGAAGGGCCCTGGAGCAGCTTCTTCCGCCCGCAATGCTTGATAATCCCGTGGCACTGGAAGCGCTGGACCTGACCACAAGCATCGACGTCTGGATTCGGCTAAGGCGCGAGCAAGGACTGAGCGTGGATAAAGCACTGAAAGTGATGCAGTGCATCGTGGCGGGCGTGATCGCTGGCACTGAGTAGCACCACAAAAGCGCACTTATACGATCTGCTAGCCCTATCAAAACGGGGTTGCAGCTGGCTCATTCAGTGTCACTTGTCGTGTCAGTCGCTTCAGCATTGCTGTGCTGTGGTTTTCAGCAAGGACAGCATGTCGCATAGACAACTGAAACACACCAGATGGCCCGGACTAAAATATCGTCGCCTTGATGTTTTTCTCACGGGTCTATTGGCGTTCTGCGGATCAAATCGATAATCTCTTTGGCTACTTCTGGCCCGCGGTCTTCTTGTAAAAAATGACCTGCACCTCGAATGGTGACGTGTGCCTGGTGTTGGGCTCCAGGCACCCATTGCTGCCACATTTTTTCACCTCCACGTGTGATCGGATCACGGCTGCTAAAAAGTGTGATGAAAGGCTTTTCCCAAGTTTTAAAAAATACCCAAGCACTTTCATTGCGTTCGCTTTCAGGATCGCTGGGTTCAGTGGGCACCAACGTAGGCATAACACGCGCCGTTTTACGGAAAGCGCTGCTTGGAAAAGGTGCATTGTAGGCGTCGATGGCCTCGGTACTCAGGCCTTGAGCACATCCTGCTTTGACGATCCGCCCAATTGGAAACCATGGGCTGTAGCGTGCAAAAAAGCGCCAAAGTTTGAAGACAATTGGCACTTCGGTAGTCCCGGTCGGTAGCCCCCCGTTGCCAAGCACAACGCGGTCAAAACGTTCTGGCGCTTGCGCCACCAAGCGCAGTCCGATCAGTGAACCCCAGTCCTGGCAAAACAGGGTTAAATTTCTCAATTCTTGAGCTTGCATCCAAGCACTCATCCACTGAACATGGGCAAGGTAGCTGATGTCAGCGGCGTAGCGCGGCTTGTCTGAGCGGCCAAAACCAACTAAATCTGGCACCAACACCCGGCAGCCTTCCGCCACTAGCACCGGAATCATTTTTCTGTAAAGGTAGGACCAAGTCGGCTCGCCGTGCATCAACAAAACGGCAGGCCCATCTCTAGGGCCTTCGTCAATGTGCGCAATCCGCATGCCCCCCACCTCGGTGTATTTAGGCAGGTAGGGAAAGTCATTGATCTTAGAAAAACAGGCTTCGGGCGTACGCAAAATGTCTCGCGGCGTCACAGGCAGCTGCAAGGCTATGGACGGGCTGACCTTCAAAAAGGGGAGGCTCACGGTCAGAACCTTTTGTGTGAGTCGATGATGTCAGAATGAGCCGGAAGACTGATGAAGTCTCCATCTCGACCAATCTTTATCGGGCCTTTGAAGCGCTTAGCAGCGTCACCTAGAAAGGCTTTTTCAAGGCCTGGCAAAGGCGGCAGCGGTGGAGCAATATGGTTGAGCAAAAGGTAACGCGCTTGGGCTTTGTATGCGGTTTGGGCTGCCTGTTCGGGAGTAGTATGGTAATTCTGGATATCGACCATCAAGGTTTCCACCACAGGTCGCCCGGCTAGTTTCGCGCCTTGCGTAAGCAAGGCCATCAACGGTAGCGACATGGCCTCATGGACTAACACATCAACACCGGCCGCCTCGCGCTGCACTGCGGCGTTTTCGATAGTGTCACCGCTCAAGACAATGCTGCGCCCCTTGTAACTAATGCGGTAACCCACGGCGGGCGAGACGGGGCTGTGGTCAACGAGGAATGCTGCTACTTCCAAGTCTTCGTCTTTGAGTAAAACCAGCCGTTGATTGGCTGCAGGCGTTTTAAAAATATTAACTTGAGCACCAAAACCACCACTTGGAAGAATCGCCTCGCCATGATGTGCAACACGGTAGCTGCGGTCCAGCTCATAAGCTTGCATGATGCCAGCCGCGACCTTCTCAACACCAGGAGGTCCGTACAATGGAACCGGCGCTGCGTTGCCAGAGGAAACCCAACGCTGCAGCAACAACTCGCCAAGGCCATCTATGTGGTCTGAGTGAAAGTGGGTTAAAAAAATTGCATCGATTTGGCCGTGCACAAAACCCATCTTGCCGATATTACGGCTGCTACCGTTGCCTGCATCAAAGACAAATAAGCGCTTGCCCGCCACCACCAAAGTGCAAGGCCCCATGCGCAAGTCGTCGGGCATAGGTGAACCTGAGCCACACAAACCCAAATGCAAACCATCAGGCAATTGACGAACGGCGTCTGCGTTCATCCGAATGGCCGTCACCCGTTGCGCAATCGCCATGCTGATTTCTGCCCTGAACACGTAGGCCAAGGCAGAGAGCAGCAAAAAAAGTCCCACAAGGGACAACAAAATTCGACGTAACTTCATGATTTCCCTAAATATAAAAAGTGCACTATGCAACCCAGACCCTGGCTACTCGGCCCATTGAAGACCAATAAAAATCACGCCCCCAGCCCACACTGGGAAAGACCACGCCTTGCATGATGCCGCCAGTGCGCACACGAGCCAACTCAAACCCGGTTTCAATGGCCAGCACCGTGACTTCTTCTCCCCAACGCTGGTAGTCGTTGATCACCAACTCGCCGGTGTCTTCATACAGCAGCATGTGGCTGGCACAAGCCCAGTTCTTTTTAGACCATATCGGCAACAAATGATGCGCCAAGGCATCAAAACGCCAAGCCTGCAGCACCCTGTTGGCCGAGTCATAGCCAATCACGATGCGGCGTTTCAAATCAACCAAAGGCGGATTAGTGATGCTGCCCCCGGACATTGAAGTAACGTTGATTTTTAAATGGTCGGTGGCGTCCATCAGACTGACTCGAATCAGACGATTAGGCGAAGGCTGGATACCAGCTCCTATCATTCGGATCCGGTACCTGTGGTGACCGTTGTCCATGAACCAGGCATGTTCACCATCGAGCACAGCGTCCCAACCGTAGCTTTGTTTGGTGTCACCAATGTAGTTCACACGCCACGTATCATCACCACGCAAGCTATGTGACTGTTCGTCCCAGTGATAGCGAAAAATGGAGCGCACACCGACCACATAAACAGTATTGCCAATCGCACTAAGCCGCGCGACCGAGGGCTCGGGACAAACGGTGTGGGCGGCACTAAAGCGAAGGCTATCTGGATCGATCACACTCAGCATGGCAGGCGTGTTGGGTGACAGGTTTTTGGTCACAATAAGGCCGTTGTCCAACACTACGAAGCTGTTGTAAGGCTCATCCACAGGGAGCTCAAGCTGGCCCAATGGCTGGCAATGGCGATCGAGCCTATGGGCAAACCGGCCGTAAACCACATACACATCCCCGTTACTGTGCACCGCCATTCCACCCGGCCACATGGGTCCACCTGCAAGCCGTGGTGAGCGCTGCAAGGTGCGTAGAGACAGCGGGTCAATGCGTTCGACGCATGCTGTTGTGGGCAACCCCACATGCGCACGCAAAGCAGAGTGGGTAAGAAGGTAAACCTCGCCAGGAGCACCCAGCACAGTCATGGTCGACAAACAGGTTTGGCGTGCTACATAGTGCAAGAGTTCGCCAGTTTGCAGGCCCAAACCCAAGCCATTTTGCGGCATCTGCAAGCGCGCAGGACCGCCATCCTCGCAAGGCCAAGGGCTGTCAAAGTAACCTTTAGGGGACATCAGCGCGGCAATCCGCGGGCACGCCTACGCCGCCAGATAAGCAAACCCATCACCACCAAAATCACGCCTGCCAATGGCCAAGCTGCGCGCTGCAGTCGAGGCAAGTAGACATTGATCAAAGCGTTGATGATCACTTGGGTAATCGGGTCGTAGCCTTCGGGCATGGGCAAGACCCCGTGCGCCTTTGCGTAGGTTGCGTAATCAGCCTGCATGGCAACAAAAGTATCGGGCATGTCAATCTGTAGATCCCGCGTTTCTCCAGGATCTTTGATGATGTCGTAGAGACGCCATTGACCATCACCCACTGGAGGGATGTTTTTAATGAGTTTGAAATCACCTTTGAAAACCGCTTGATTTCCCGACAGCTCATACCCAATGACATGATCGACCGGGTGTACACGCTGCGAATCGCCCATCAGTACAGGTAGCAGGTTTGCACCCGTCATCGGATGAATCGCCATGCCTTTGTAGTGGGTGCCAGGAGCCTCCAGTTGAGCCAAGGCCAACAAAGTGGGCGCGATGTCATTGACGTGCGAAAGGCTGTGGTGAATCTGATTACGCTTCATGCCCGGCACACCAGAAATCACCAAGGGTACACGTATGCCACCTTCACCCGAATAAAACTTGTAAGTTTTCAGTGGCGAAGCAGCGGCAGAGGCCCAGCTCGGCCCGATGATGCTGTAAGCACCTTTGGCGCCCAACTGGTCGATGCCGCGCTCATAGTTCCAATCCAGCCAGAGACGTCCAACCAAGGTGGCATAGGGGTCAGAGGCTTCAGCGCCGTTGTCGGATAGAAAAATAAACACTGTGCGCTCAAATTCACCCCGTTCTTTCAGGTTCGCAATCAGACGGCCAACCTCGTGGTCCATGGCGTCGGCCATGCCAGCGTAAACCTCCATGCGGCGAGCCTGATAGCGCTTTTCCTCAGGGCGCAAAGCATCCCAAGAAGTGGTGGTCTTCATGTCTGCTAAGCGGGTGTCCTTGGGTACTATGCCTAGCTCGATGGCTTTGTCGCGTCGGGCTTGGCGCAAAGCAGTCCAACCCTTGTCATAGCGACCTTTGTACTTGTCAATGAAGGCCTGAGGCGCCTGCACAGGAATGTGGTTGGCTTGGAAAGAGACGAAGGCGAAAAATGGCTGATGGGCTTTCTGCGGGGCAGTTCTACCGAGACTATCATCAGCGTTTATATAACTGATCATGCGGTCAACAAAGTACGACGAGGAATAGAAATCATGCGGCATAGTCGCTACCTTGCCATCTTCATACCAGTTAACTTGGTCACTAAGATCGAGGTAACGCTTGGCGGTTTCCCAATTGTCAGAGCCGCTGTCGGCTTGCACTATTGAACGATCAAAACCGCGCGCAGGAGGAAGGTTATGCAGCTCATGACCCACATGCCATTTGCCTGCAACATAGGTGCGGTAACCGCCGTCCCGCAACAACGTGGCCACAGTCACCACTTCATTGTTGAGTACGCTCAGGTAACCCGGCTTGCCCATGTGGGAATGCGGTATCGACTCGCGCATATTGCCAACCCCATTAAGGTGATTGTCAACGCCAGTCAGCAGCATGGCGCGTGTGGGCGAGCACGAAGCCGAAACGTGAAAGTTGGAAAAGCGCGCGCCTTCACGCGCCAGCGTATTCAGGTGCCGTGTGTCGATTTCTCCGCCATAAGCACCCACATCGCTGAAGCCCCAGTCATCGGCTAACAGCAACACTATATTAGGTCGCTCAGTGCTTGCGTCATCTTTTTTCTGCGCATGGGCTTGGGTAAAGCCAAGTCCCCCACCGCTAAGCAAGGACAAAACCAACAAATTGCGCAAAATGGCGTTGTTACTTGCAAAAAATCTACGGCTGAGCAGCGTTTTTTTGTCTTTTTTTTCACTCTTGAGCGCGCACTGCATCACAAGACCTTGCCGTCTGAAAGGCTAGCTGTTTGATCAGACAGCGGTTTCCAATGCAACAGACCAAATAGCAAGGTCAGCACCACGCTAAGCGCGAGTGGGCCCTTGTAGCGGCGCACATGCTTCATCGCGAAGACGAGCTCAAGGGCATGCACCCCAAGCAGCACCATGGAAGCGTTTTGAAGGTTTCTACTCCAAGGACTAGCCCACAAGCCAAGCACAGCAACAAGCGCCAGGATGTAAATGGCCAAAATAAGAATTTTAAAAAAGGAAAAAAGAGTTTTTTGCATCAGGTGATCGGCACGAAAAGTCGGGTGTACATGTTGAAATCAGGCTGGTGAGAGACTAAAGGTGGAGGAGTGGGTGGCCTGTTAGGAGGGCCGTGTTGATGTTTCGGTAAGCCCAACATGATCAGCTTGACGTAACAGCGCTTCTTGAACTGCCCACAGTCGGTCTTGTCCCCAAACAGCGCAGTCACCAACAAGAAAAGAAGGCACACCCCACAGGCCATGTGCTAAAAGTTCCTGCCGATTAGCCTCGGCCGCTGCGCGCCACTCCTCACTCTTGAGGGCTGCTTGCGCTTGCGACCATTTCAGGCCGGTGCGCTCGACAATGCGTCGCAGACCGCTGGCGCTGCCCGCATCTAGGCCCTCGGCCCAAACTCCGTGCATGAAGGATTGCAAAAAGGCCGGACCTTTGTTCTCGCGTTCGGCCCAATGCAACAAGGCCAGCCCACGCTCGGTTGGGTGGCCCACCGGGTCATTAATGCGACCAAACGGAATTTCTCGGGCGCGCGCTTCACGGGCTGCATCGCGCACGATATACATACGCTTGTTACGCGGCACAGGCAAACCGCGCATGACCATTGGCAACACATAACGCAGCTGGACCTGTGCGCCAGTCAGGTGCGCGAGCGCGAACACCCTAGGCACGACAATTGCCGAATACGGGCTACGCAGCGAGAAGAAAAACTCTATGGGCGGTGGGTTGACTAGCGAGATCGAGTGGTTGAGGTCGGCGCTAAGGGGAAACAAGTAACTGCCTTGCGCGCCTTGTTTCAGCGCACCCAATAACTGCAGACGTTGCTCTAGATGGTAGAGCCGCTCAACGCCCCAATACCACTCGCCGGCGTAGAAGAAGCTGGCACCTGTGGCATGCCCAAGCTGCTGGCATAAAGCCTCTGATGCTCGCAAGTGAGTTGCAACTTCAGCGGCCGAGGCAGTCTCGAACCCCAAATCACCAGCGCGTTCAGACGTTGGGCTTGACGTGCCCCAAAGCCATGCCGAGACTGAATCGACCCGTGCTACAAACTCAAACATCTCAATAGCTTTTAGCAAAACCCCTTGGGCACAGGCCACGCGCTCCGACCTTGGTTGCTGTCCAGGATCTTGAAAGACTAGATTCAAACGCGGAGCTAGTCGTTGGGAATCGACCCGACTATAGGTCTGCAGGCGTTCCCTATCAGGCGCCATGGCTTGCGACGGTTCTCCAACCAGGTGGGGCAGCAACTCAATGTTGTAACGCTCCAAAAGACGCGCTATGCAGCCACCAGTCAGTGCAGACAAAGGGTCGTCTACCTGATGAAAGTAGTGCAGTTGATGCGCCTGCCCTTTGGTTAAACGTTGACGCTCAGCACGCCCTCGCAGCGAAGCTAGGCGCCCTTCACCGAACAAGTACTCGGTGATCGGTGGCATTAGCAGACCAGTGATAGACATGGGTTTGAGCTTAAAAAACAGCGGCGATTTAACAGGCCGAAACCAATCGTAGTTTTAGCGCTGCGGTCACGAAGGCACTAAAAACATGCAGTAAGTTGGCTTGGTCAACGCTGTTTTTCATGTCTTAAACTCCAATATATCGGAAGTGTTTTTTATCTATTAATAATGGGATTCAACAGCACAGTATTTCATCAAGCTTGTTCAGCCCTTGGCCATACACTGATGTATTTGTGAAGTCAGTTTACTTTCACCATACACTCATGTCTTTTAGGGTTTACACTAATTTTTCTCTTAATTTGTGACCGATAGCTACACTTATTTTTAGTCGGTCTAGTTGATAATATTTTTTCTGTTATCTTTAAAGAAAGAAAGAACAAGTGGCAAATTGTTCCAAGATTTGTTAAAAAATTAGGAGATTTCGTGCCCTCGAAAAAAAACAGCCCACAGCCAGCGAACTCACGTTTGACACGCGACGACTGGCTAGATGCTGCATTTAAGGCCGTTGTAGATGGCGACTTTGGTGGAGTAAGGGTGCTGGTGCTTGCCGAAAAACTTGGCGTTACCCGGGGTAGTTTTTACTGGCACTTCACCGACCATGCTGACCTAATTAAGGTCCTTCTTGATCGCTGGCACATGCGGGAAATAGAGCGTGATTTAAACTTACAAGCTCAAGCTTCTGGCGACCCTAAGGTAGATTTAGAACGTTTGCTCGAAGTGGCTTTTGCAAGCGCTGGTAGCGACTTAGAGAATACCCGCTTTGAATTGGCTCTGCGTTCGCTAGGACGGCGCGAGCCGGCAATAGCGAGCATGCTGGCTGAGGTAGATAGTTTGCGCATGCGCTTGTTCGAACAGAAGTTTTTAACACTCACCCAGAATCCAAAAGTGGCACATGAATTGGCAGCGCTTTTTTACCTAGCGATTGTGGGCAGCCACCAAGCGCTTAACCGCCCCAATAGTACGCAGCAGGCAGTCGCATTTTTCAAAACAATCATCGGTCAATACTTAATTCAGCAACACATTCCGATATCAATAGCTGCTAAAAAGCGTGTCGCTAAATCGGTAATCTAAAGCATGGCGCTCAAACTGACAAATGCATCACGTAACTCATTAATCGACACGCTCAATCGCCGGCATTTGCCATCGTCCATCCAGCGCTTGAGCTTGCGGCCCATAAAGCCGTGCATTCAATGAAAAACCCTTACCCGCTTTGACTGGCAACCAGTTGCGCTGATCCTTGCAAACGGGCGCTTGTGCTTGCACCCACAAATCAAGTGATCCGTCAGGGTTGTAATGCAAATCGTCATGACTTGCGCGTGCATAACGCTGTTCGGAGTTCTCTATTAAGTAATCGTCTTCCCCGTAAGCCGTCACTGACCAGAACGCGCTCACAGGTGGTAGACGATCGGCCGCAAAATGCAGCTGGTAGCTGTGGTCCCCGTGCAGCGCCCGGTCTTGCGCGTCGACCCGAGTGTTGGGGTAGGTGGCGTCAATCGGTAGGTTGGCACCTAGGCCTATCATTGATACCACCGCGCGGATGTTGTAGTGGGTGCCGTAGTTGCCAAGCATTGCGGGCGGCGTGATCCAGGCCCCCACCTGACCATGCGACCGGCTCAGCTCCTGGGCCACCTTCCAATCGGCAATACGTCGACCCAGTGCCACACACAAGCGGTCTAGCCAACCCCATTGCGGCGGTGCCCCTGGGGCCACACCAATGCGCAGGAGTTTAAGAACTAAGGGGGCATCAGCCGCTTTGGGTGGGTTGTCTGTCATCAACTTGGCAAGTCGGGTAAAAAAGATCTCAGTTTTCATGGCCCGCATCTGCTCTAGCGGTGCAACAGGGCGCTCAAGTGCTGCTTGCCAAGGAGGGGTTTCTCGCTCGCTGCCAGCCAGCCAGTCAGTCAGACTCTGAAAATGCAAACCATCTTGCAACTGGTGCACCAGCTGATAGTCGGAAGGCCCGTGGGTTTGAGTGCGCCCAATTAGCCAGACCATGCGCGTAGGTGAGCGCAGCAGTGTGAGCGACTCAGGGGTCACGCCCTGCCAGTGCGGACCCACCAAAAGAAACTCCCCTCCTTGGGTGCCTGTAGTGCGCGTGCCTGGCGCTGCGAACACATCGGTCCATGCATCCAGAAACGCCATCAATTCGTAACGTTGCGAATTGGGCGGCAATGTGAACACCCACGGCCCTTGGTCCATGTCGATAAAGGCGTTTGTGTACAGTGTGTCTACGTTTGGGCGAACAACATCACGGAACTGGGGGCTAGGAAATTGGCGTACCCGACGCAGCTGATTTACGGGACCAATATTTTGCGAGCCATTGGCACGGGTGATGTCCATGATGACCAACGGGTAGCCATACATATAGCCTTCAGCACCGAGCACGATGTACTCCGATTTGGCTACCAACACACCAAACACAACAATAAGCGACACGCTGAATAAGCTCAACAACCAGCGAGTTAGACGCCATTTTCGACGGTGGCTATAGGTTGTTGTGGTCAGCTGCGTCGTCATGGGCCAGAGGTATTCAAAATGGTACGGAAACCCACGTGGGATGTACCCAGATCCTCATCCTGAGGCTGGCGAGCACTGGAGCGATAGCGGGCACAGTAGTTGGGCGCGCACAAGTAGGAGCCTCCTTTAATGACGCGCTGCCCGGTAGCAGCGCTGCGGTGAACATTGGAGGCAATGGGGATACCACTTTCTTCATGAACTTGGGAGTGGTCAGGCGTGTAGGCATCAGCCGTTAGTTCCCAAGCGTTGCCAATCATGTCCCACAAACCTAAACCGTTGGCGGGGTAGCAACCGACTGGGGCCAATTGGACGAAGCCGTCTTCCTGGGTGTTGATGACGGGAAACAGGCCTTGCCACGTGTTGGCGGCCTGGGGTTGGGCGTGGTCTTGACCGGTGCGAACTTGGCCTGCGCGTGCAGCCCATTCCCACTGCGCTTCGGTAGGCAGTGCGCGACCACGCCACAAGGCGTAAGCATTGGCGTCTTCAAATACAACGGCAACAACCGGGTATGCGCCGCGTTCGAGAATATCGCTGTTAGGCCCGTAGGGGTGACGCCATTGCGCACCTGGTGTGTAGCGCCACCACTGGGTGAGCCTGCTTTGTTCGCTGACAGCGTTGGGCGAGGTGAACACCACCGCGCCGGGGAGTTGCATATCGGGCGGTAAATTGGGGTACAGATTTAAATCTACCGCACGCTCGGCCACAGTGACGTAGCTTGTGGCACTCACGAATTGGGCGAAATCGTCGTTGGTAACTTCGGTGCGGTCCATCCAGAAACCTGCGAGAGCGACACTGCGCACTGGCAGTTCCTCTGGATAAACGTTGTCGCCAAACTCAAAGCGTCCACCAGGCACCCAGACCATGCCGGGATGCGGACTTGCGGCACTTTGAGATGGCAGCGCACAATGCAAGGACTGCGCCACAACACGTTTTGTAATTTGTGGTTGCGTTGGTAACACATATCTCACCCCACCCCATATGCCAAGCGTAAATACAGCCACTACAGCACCGAATAAGCATATTTTTTTATAGCGAAGCACAGTTTTAAAAGGCCTGATCAGCCATCAGTTGTACCAGTAGGTGTATTCATCGGCAGGTGTTTGTTCTTGATCCAGCGTTTTATCAATTGCCACTGGCAGCTGAATAAAAGATGGCCACAGCGACGGTGGCATCTTAGCGTGATGCTCATAAAGAGTGGCCTTGAGCTGCGCCATTTTTTCAGGTTGAATTGCAGCTAAGTTGACCCTCTCTGTCGGGTCTATATTGAGGTTAAAAAGCCAGTCTTTTTTCGGCTTTTCGGACACTATTAGTTTCCAGCCGTCTTCCTGCACTGTGCGGTAAGGCCCAGCGCGCCAAAACAACGGGCGACTTGGCTGTTTCAAAGGGTTGTTACCAAGAAAAGGTAGAAGGTTAACGCCGTCGGTTAATCGGTCGGCGGGTAACGTACCGCCAGCCGCAGCCAGCAATGTGGGCAAAATATCAATGTTGGTAATTGGCGACTTGTATTGGGTGCCCGCAGCTATGTGTCCGGGCCACTTGGCCATGTAGGGAACATGAATTCCACCCTCGAATTGCGTGAGCTTCCATCCGCGATAAGGCTTGTTCACATCAGGAATACCAATATAGCCTGGAGCACCGTTGTCGCTAGTGAAAATAACGATAGTGTTGTCATTTAGACCCTCATCACGCAGCGTTTGCAGCACTCGACCCACACTGCGGTCAACTGACTTCACCATCGCTGCATAGACTCGACGGCGATGATCTTTGATATCAGATAACGCATCGTAATCGGCTTTGCTAGCTTGAAGCGGGGTGTGTACACCCCAGTGTGCTAGGTACAAAAAGAAGGGTTGGTTTTTGTTGCGCTTAATGGCGGTAACTGCCTCGTCTGTTAAGTAGTCTGTTAAGTATTTAGCGGGCTCAAATAATGTGCCATTGTTGTAGCTGACAGCAAAACGCATATTGGGCCACAGGAATTTATCAATAGGGTCAAAGTCTTGTTTAGAGTTGACGACTTGGGGATCTTTTTCCGGCAAGTACAGCCCACTTTCCATAAACAAACTTTCATCAAAACCTTGGTTGTTAGGGCGCATCTCCCGCGTTCTTCCCAGGTGCCACTTACCAATGTGGATATTGTGATAACCACGTGCCTTGAGTAGTTCAGCTACGGTCTGTTCAGAAGCCGGCATGCCTAATTCATTAAAATTTTTTGCCGCACTTGCCTTTTTTTGGTCAACGATGACCGGTAGGAGAGGGTCACCCTCAGCATAAAGCGCACCCGCTACACGCGCCATCGCGCCCGGTGTAGGAGTGAACTCGACGCCAAAACGCCAAGGGTAACGCCCGGTCATCAATGCGGCGCGTGAGACTGTGCAGATTGCAGCGCCAGCGTAACCATTGTCGAAGCGAGCACCATCACGAGCGATCGAATCAATGTGGGTCGTTACAACCCCATCCCTGGCGAGACCACCGCCGTATGTAGTGACGTCATTGAAGCCTAAGTCGTCGGCCAAAATAACGACTATATTGGGTGGGCGCTGCGCCAGTGGCATTGATGCAACTGCCGGACCTGCTAACCAGGGAACTTCGCGATTTGGGTCACGTGGGTTCACAATATCGGCATACCAGCCTAACGAGTACTTCAAAACATAAAGTCGGTTCACGTAAGCCAGCGCAAAGATAACGGCTAAAACCAATACGCTTGTGATGAGAGCTTTGCGAATTTTCATGATTTGGGTATTCCCCCAGCAGCAAGCAGCATTTTCTGAGCGGTTTCAACACCCGCGTTTTGATTTTGCCCAGTGACCAAGCGACCATCCACAACAGTCAGATCAGCAAAAGGCTCTACTAGCGCGCTGGTACTTTCAAAGAGAGCGCCTGCAGCGCGCAGCTCGCGCTCAGGATGCTGTGGTGTCATAGTGACCCCCAGTTGTCGAACTTGGCGGTCTGTAACAGCCGTGATGTGTTTACCTTTAACCAGCGGTTCACCGTTGGTGTCGGTGGCCAGCAGCAAGCCAAGTGGCCCATGGCAAACACCACCTATGACTTTACCCGCAGCCCACGCCTGAGTGATTTTTTTACCTAGAACGACAGAAGTGCCAAGGTCATAAGCAGCACCCCAGCCACCAGCCATAAAGACGATGTCATAGCTTGTAAAGTCAATTCCATCTATTTTTATAGAGGCCTTGACTTGGGCTTGAAATATCGGATCAGTTAGGAAACGTTTATCAGATGGGGCAGCAAGGAACCAGCGAAAAGAATCTGGCTCTATGGGTATCTCGCCGCCCATAATGCTTGCCACATCGACCTTCATGCCAGCGTCGTGGAAAGCGTAGTAAGGTGCCGTCATTTCCGAGCCAAAAACACCTGTGGCTTTACCGCCTTTTCCCAAAAATGCTTGGCTGGTGGTGATCACCAACGCACGGCCACCTTGCAACGTATGCACCGGCCCACGGTAGACCGGGTGCAGCCCGAATGCACGAAGCAACCCGGGCAGTCCTAGCCACAAAAACAAACACAGCGCTAAAAAGAATATTAAAACTACATACATAAAAAACCATCAAAAAATTGATGTCGACATTGACAATATTGTTGTTGGTCTACGTCACGTTGAAGCCATGAACGTTATGGAGAACTAGCTTTTATTTCTTCGACTCATCTAAGCAACAGCAACACAACAAAGGCACAAAGCGCCATCAACCCACACACAAAGGTACGGACCAGAACCAAACTGAAAATCGGCTTAACTGGAAACACATGTGTCTCATCAATGGCTGCCCACTTATGAATAAAACCATTGCGTCGACTAGACATGAGGGCAAAGCGCAAGAAGTCACGCCGACTACGGTAGCGAACCATGGCTACGTAGTGCCAAGTACCAGCACCTTCAAATGTGATGAAATGTCCTGTGCGCTTAGCAATGAAAATGGGTAAGTTTCCGAATTTCAACAGCGGCCACATAATTGCTCGTGCATAGCGCTGGTCAGCAACACGCGGATCATCTCCGTAAACCCCGTTGCCTTTTGGATAGAGGGCCTTGGTCCGATAGCGCACTAAGTTTTGCATGACGAACTCGTTTCCATCATCATTAGCTACCAAACATTTAATTTGATCTATGACAGCCGAGTTGTATTCACCAGGATCGCTCTTAATCAGCTCAGCTACATAGCGTGTCATTTCAGCTTCTGTAAGTGATTTACCCCGGCCACCATACCAATACAAAAAACCCAAATAAGCAGCAGCGAACAGTAAGGTAACTATCAGAACACTGCTCATGGATTAACTGGCTTGACCCACAATAGAGTAATGCAGCGCGTTCTCATCGAGCCACTTAACAGAGCTGCTCGCGTCGTGCTGACTAGGATGAAAGTCGGGGGAAAAATAGTCACACCAGGCTTGGTAGTTACCGAGAATCAGTCCGTCTTTTGAGAAAAGGAACCTTGCCCCACTGCGCCAAGTGCTCAAATCAAAAAAACTGCGATCGTGCCAAAGGTTGCGTAGCGTTTGTCGCAGTACGTCCATCAAGAAAACAATTGTTATGTACCGGAAAATTCGTATCCGCCAAGCTAGGTGACCACTAATTGCTTGGTAAACGTCAAACGCCACACTGCAATGTTCTGACTCTTCAGCGCTGTGCCACAACCACATGGTTTGCAGTCGTGGCTCAGCACCTTCGAGGGCTTCAGGATGACGCAATACCCAGTTGGCAAAAATGGCGGTGAAATGCTCGGTCGCAGCTGTTGCGGCCACATGCATGCGGACATCGCGGTGGGCATTCGACTTCAGTCGCCGCAAGGTCCGACGCTCAATTTCATTTTTATAGCCCAATGCATGCAAGTGATTATTAAATAGCAAATGAACTCGCCTGTGCGTAGCCTCTTGGCCCACAAAGGCCCGCACCTCAGCGTCATATTTTTTTTGCTCTGCAGTTGGGAGTGTCTTTAACCCATTGCGAACCGAATCCATAAAGTACTGCTCACCGACCGGAAAGCTCATCGAAAGGGCATTAAAAAAGGCCGACCGAAAGGCGTCTCCTCCGTTCCAGCGGCCAGGAAAAGGCGTTGCTAGGTCAATCTGCAGGCGACGGACTACCAAATCAGTCATGAAGTTGTTCCATAGTTAAACTCATAAACGTTCACGTAACTCACGGCGTAAAATTTTTCCGACATTGCTTTTGGGCAGTTCATGGATAAAGTGAACTTGTTGCGGCACTTTGTACGCAGTTAAGTTTTGACGGCAATGCAACAAAACCGCTTGTTCTGTGAGGGTGGTGGTTTTTTTGACAACATACAAGGCCACAAGCTCACCGGTGTTGCTACTTGGACGACCAACTGCGGCCACCTCCAACACATCGGGGTGCATCATCACAACCTCTTCAATTTCGTTCGGGTAGACGTTGAAACCTGAAACCAAGATCATGTCTTTAAGTCGGTCTACTATCTTCAAAAAACCTGCCTCGTTGATTACTGCCACGTCACCCGTGCGCAAAAAGCCATCAGGTGTCATTACCGCAGCTGTGTCTAATGGACGTTGCCAATAGCCTTGCATCACCTGGGGTCCGCGCACGCACAATTCACCGGCTTCACCCAGTGGGCATTCGCCACCAGCATCGTTACGAATTGAGACTTCGGTAGACGGTAAAGGCAACCCAATGCTGCCGTTGAAGGTTTTTAGGTCGAACGGATTGACGCTCACCGTGGGCGAGCATTCGGTCAAGCCATAGCCCTCTATCAAAGGGGTTCCCGTAATTTCTTGCCAGCGCTCTGCTACTGGACGCTGCACCGCTGCACCGCCGCCAATAGCTAAGCGCAACTGACTGAAGTCGGCCCGCGTGAAATTAGGGTCGTTAATGAGGCCGTTGAACAAAGTATTGACCGCAGGGATTGACACAAATCGATATTGCCGCAAGATGCTCACAAATGCCGGAATATTTCTGGGGTCAGCGATCAACACATTGGTGCCGCCCATGCCCAAAAATGTCATGCAAGAACCCAGCGCAAAGATGTGATAAAGCGGGATCGCAGTGATGCTTATCAGTTCTGCTTCAGGGTCTACAAACGGGTCGCACCAGACCCGCGTTTGCTTGACATTGGCCATCACATTACGGTGACTCAACATGGCGCCTTTGGACACGCCAGTAGTGCCACCGGTGTATTGCAAAAACGCCAGATCTTGCGGTGCTATTTCAACTTTGCTGAAACTGTTTCGCTTGCCCTGCTCCAGCATGTCACTGAAACTCACACTGCCTGGGAGTGTATAAGGTGGCACCATACGCTTGACGTTGCGCACCCAAAAGTTGCCCAAGACGCGCTTGGGCCACGGCATCATGTCAGCTAGACCTGTGACCACGATATGCTCTAGCGCGCTTCCATCCATTGCTGTTTCTAGGGTGTGGGCAAACATCTCGACCACAATCATCGCTTTCGCTTCAGAGTCTTTGAGTTGATGCGCCAGCTCTCTGGACGTATACATCGGGTTTACATTCACCACTACATAACCAGCACGCAACAAGCCAAAAAGGCAGACCGGGTATTGCAGCAAATTGGGCATCATCAAGGCGACGCGGCTACCCCGAGGTAATTTCAACACCGACTGAAAATACGCAGCCACTTGGATCGACAGCCGGTCGAGTTCCGCGTAACTGATGGCAACACTGGTAGAGCCACTGACGAATGCGCGCTGACCACTGTGTTTGAGTACCGCTTCCTCAAGGAGGTCTGCAATAGAGCCCAAGGAATTGACATCGATCTCATGGGGCACATTCAAGGGGTAGCTGCTGAGCCAGATTTTTTCCATGCCAGTTAGTTTTTCATGGGTTAAAGGGATTGAATTAATTCAGTACACCAATGTATGGAAGGCTTTTCAATATGTCTACTCGGGAAAACCCTTGCCCAATATGTCGAACCTAAAACATACACTTGTGTCTTTTGTAATCGGATGTAATCGATGCAACAACAAACTATACAAATCTTGGCAATCTTGGCGGTGTTGCTGTGCTTTGCTCTCGCAGAGTTGATCCAAGGAAGTTTTTTTGCCAAGCAAGCCAACCGCGAGGACAACCGATTAGATCTGGCGGTGACCTTATTATTTCCGCTGATTTCGTTCGGTGTGCTTAGCACCTCGAACGCGTTGTGCGAGTGGATAATGCCTGCGCAGCGTGGTGCCTGGGCCGATTGGCCAGTGTGGATGATGATTTTGGTTTTGCTGCTGGCGGACGACCTCACACAGTACTTGTGGCACCGCTTGAGCCACAGCTCTTTCATGTGGCCGCTGCACCGCGCGCACCACTCGGCGGCTTACATGAGCGTGCGCATCGTCTATCGCAACAACGTCTTTTATTACGTCTTGATGCCCGGTATCTGGCTTTCAGGTGGACTGATTTTTTTGGGTTTTGGCTGGGTATACGTTGGCTACACGGTGTTCAAACTATCAGTCATCATCGGCGCTCATTCTTCTGTACGCTGGGATGCTTGGCTCTACCGCTGGCGCGTGCTGGCACCACTGGCTTGGGTGGTCGAACGCACCATTTCAACCCCTGCCACGCACTTTGCGCACCATGCCTTGGTGCAAGACGATGGCATTGGCCACTACAGCGGCAACTACGGCAATCTGCTTTTTCTGTGGGACGTTTTGTTTGGTACTGCGCACATCACGCGCCGCTACCCTCCCGCTTACGGCTTAAGCGACGACCTGCAGCACGGGCCAGAACCTTGGTTGATCCAATTGGGCTACCCGCTTTGGCGTTCGAAACGGAGCAGCACGGTGCTTGGGCATGAGACGCATCAGCCACCTAAATAGGCGTAGCTGTCGAGATGATCTCCCAACAGAATAGGCCCGTCGCCCAAAGTTAGATACATCTAAAAAAAGTTTATTTTATGAAATTAAACGACATAACCTCTTTGAACGACCACCAAATTGACGGTGAACCAAAGTTGTGGGAGATCATAATCGTGGGTGCAGGTATGGCTGGTATCGGAGCTGCCATCCGACTGCGCGAAGCTGGTATCACCGACTATATGGTGATTGAAAAGGCCAACCAACTTGGTGGCGCTTGGCGTGAAAACACTTACCCAGGGTGCGCCTGCGACGTACCCTCACGTTTGTACTCTTATTCTTTTGCGCCCAACCCAAACTGGTCACGAACCTTTGCTCAGCAAACGGAGATATTGGCTTACCTGGTTCAGGTGGCGTCGAGCCACTCCCAGAACGACCACATCCATTACGGTGTCGAACTGCTGGCCGCTCACTGGAACGCAGGGAAACTGCGCTGGGAAATACAAACCAACAAGGGTCCGTTTCAGGCCAAGGTCTTGGTTTGCGCGACCGGGCCAATCCATGTGCCAAATATTCCCGACATTCCTGGGCTTGCAGAGTTTGAGGGCACAGTCTTTCACTCGAGCCGCTGGAACCACGACTTTGCGCTGCCAGGCAAACGTGTCGCGGTGGTGGGCACTGGTGCATCGGCCGTGCAATTTATTCCCAAAATTCAACCCAAATTGGACCACCTGCACTTATTTCAGCGAACGCCATCATGGGTGCTCCCCAAGCCCAATCCCAGCATTTCGTCCCGCATGTGCGCGGTGTTTGCACGCTTTCCTTGGGTGCAGAATTCGCTGCGGCGTCTGGAAGCGGGATGGTTTGAATTGATAGGCATCGGGTTTCGCCATCCTGCCCTGCTCAAGCATTTGGAATTCATCGCCCTGCGCTACCTTGCCAAATCGGTACCTGACCCAGTTTTGCGTGCGGCGCTGACGCCAAAATTTGCCTTGGGTTGTAAGCGCATGTTGATGTCCAACTCATACCTGCGCGCACTCACCCGCGACAACGTGACAGTGCATGCCACTAGCGTGTGCAAAATTTTACCCAACGCTGTCGTGGGTACGGACGGGTCGGTTGCTGAAGTAGACGCGGTCATTTTCGCCACTGGCTTTCACGTCTCGGACCTACCAATTGCCAAGCACCTGCACAACGCCGAAGGCCGCAAGCTATCCGAGGAATGGAGACAAGGTGCCAGCGCCTATTTGGGCACCACCATTTCGGGTTACCCAAACCTGTTTTTAATGTTGGGCCCCAATCTTGGCACCGGTCACTCGTCCGCCTTTACGGTCGTTGAAGCACAGTTGGTCTACATGATCGATGCGATCACAAAAATGCGAACATTTGGCTTGACCAGCATCAATGTTTGCCCAGAAGTACAAAGCGCTTTTAACACGCGCTTGCAAAAAGCACTGCAAACCACGGTTTACAATTCAGGGGGCTGTGCCAGCTACTACTTGGACGCCAACGGCCGAAACACTTTTGCCTGGCCTTGGTCCATGGCTAAATTGCAACGACAGATGCGCAGCTTTGACCTGCGCAATTACCAGACATCCACAGCGTCTGATCGGGTGATACCATGAGCGCCCTTTCATTTATATTGGCCATATGTGCAGTTTTGGTGCTGGCGCTTTGGGTCTTGAGCAGCTGGATTGTGCGAGCTACGCGCATGGACTGCGGCGACAACACCCTGAGTGAACGCGTTGGTAAGCCCGATACCGACAGCCCCGAAATGGCACAAGTCTTGTCCATGCTTCGGGACGTTAACCATAGCTTGCACCCTGTGCCCCGCCGACAAAAACTGCAGGCCACTCGCCAAGCCTTGGATGACTTATTCGCCAATCGCAAACTTGACATAGTTAGCAACCGAGTAAACGCAGGCGGTGTGCCGGCGCAATGGGTTATGGCACCCAATGCCATCAGCAATCAGCGCTTGCTGTACATCCATGGCGGAGGCTTTTATGCAGGCAGCACTTTCAGCCACCGTACTATCACGGCCAAACTATCGGCAGTCACCAGTTGTGCTGTGTTGGCAATCGACTACCGCCTGATGCCCGAGCACAGCCGCCAAGCGGGCATAGACGACTGCCGAACAGCATACGACTGGATGCTGAAGAATGGACCTGAAGGCCAAGACTACCGTACGCCAGCACACAACGTCTATGTGGCGGGCGATTCGGCGGGAGGTAATCTCACCCTAGCCTTGCTGCTGTGGTTGAGGGACCATGGACTGCGAGCACCGGACGCTGCCATAGTACTTTCCCCCATCACTGATGCATGCTTCAACAGCGCCAGCCTGCGCAGCAACCTGAAGTCCGATCGGATCCTAGGGCCCATATATAAGCTTTTGCTCCGAGTTCCGCGTAGGCTCTTGCTTTTGGGTCATCTGATTCAGACGCGCATGTCGCCTAAGCAGGCCCAAATTTCACCGCTTTACGGCGATCTTTCTGGCCTGCCGCCGATGTTGATACACGCGAGCGAAAGCGAAGTCTTGTATGACGATGCCCGCCGATTTGCCAAACATGCACTTGAAGCCGGGTCACCGGTCAAGCTTCAAACTTGGCCTGGAATGATGCACGTATGGCACATATTCAACCCCGATTTACCACAAGCTGAGCAAGCGTTCGAAGAAATTGCCAAGTTCATTCGCAGCTGCCCAGCACCCCTTCACAACGCTTAGCCCGCCTCAGCATCGTGATTTTGGTGGCCTGGCATTCCCCCAAACCTCATGGGGGATTTCTTGAGCTACCGTTAGTGACAGCTTGACCTTGCCCCCGAAAAACGTATCCCTTGCTGAGTGTTTAAATTCACGCAAGGAGAACGGAAATGACGAAAACGGCAAGAGCGCGATACACGCTCGAATTCAAGCAAGAAGCAGTACGACTGGTCGAGGGCGGTCAAAGCATTGCAGCAGCAGCACGCACACTGGGCGTGGTTGACCAGACCCTGTTCAATTGGGTCAAGGCACAGCGCCAAGGCAGGCTCCAAGGGGCTGACAACAAGACAAATGTCAGTGCCGAGCAGATGGAGATTAGCCGGTTGCGGGCCGAACTAGCGCGCGTAAAGATGGAGCGCGACATTTTGGGAAAAGCGACGGCGTACTTCGCAAAGGGATCGATCTGAAGTACGCCTTCATCCAGCGCCACCGCAGCGTTTGGCCGATCTCGGTGCAGTGCCGTGTGCTGGGCGTGAGCATGGCGGGGTACCACGAACACTTTGCTCGCCTTGCCAGCGCGGCCCAGCGTCGCCACCTGAGCGATGATGCCTTGCTGGTGCACATCAAGGCCATCCATGCCCAGACGCGAGGCGGCTATGGCTGGCCACGCACCTGGAAGGAGCTGCTAGCCCGTGGCATTCCTGTGGGCAAGCAGCGCGTGCAAAAGCTCATGCAGTTGCACGGCATTCGGGCCAAGGGAAAGCGACGCTTCAAGGTCACCACTGACAGCAAGCACGATCTGCCGATCTCACCCAACTTACTCAACCGCGAATTTACTGTGGCAGAACCCGACAAGGTCTGGGTGGGTGATATCACGTACATCGCCACGGACGAAGGCTGGCTGTTTCTGGCCGTGGTGATTGACCTGTTCAGCCGCCAGGTGGTGGGTTGGTCATTGCGCCATGACATGACACGCGACATCGTCATCGACGCCTTGCGCATGGCATGGTTCAAGCGGCATCCGGGCAAACAGGCTGGACTGATGTTTCACAGCGACCGCGGCAGTCAATACGCCAGCAAAGACTTCCGCGATGTGCTCAAGGATTACGGTATCACCAGTTCCATGAGTCGGCGCGGCAACTGCTGGGACAACGCCTGCAGCGAGACGCTGTTTGGGTCTTTGAAGGTGGAGCGGTTGTATGGGCAGAAATTCAAAACTCGGCGGGAGGCCAAAGACGAGACCATTGCGTGGCTGCTTTGGTATAACTGGACTCGACTGCATTCGACGCTGAACTATGTCAGCCCGATGAAGTTCGAGCAGAACTGGCTTGCCAATCAGCCAAAGCAAGCCAACTTATGATCTCGGTTATGGGATACGGATTCCAGGGGCAAGGTCA
>TARA_B110000503_G_scaffold28136_1_pt1 | contig 26547 bp, 23 predicted proteins | sample TARA_B110000503 | Tara Oceans TARA_B110000503 (sample SAMEA4397472) | marine metagenome | biome: Polar Biome; feature: [SRF] surface water layer (ENVO:00010504); material: water (ENVO:00002006), including particulate matter (ENVO:01000060) such as... | depth 5 m | reverse complement strand
TTTTTTTGCAGGTAGCTTTGTTTGCAGGTTGCCGCAATATGAGGTGCCTAGTTGTCTTGTCAATCTGTGATGGGGTAAATTCAGCTTAATCTTTGATCAAAAGTTCATCAAATTTTTCTTCTGACTGCCACAAAGCTCAAGGTTGCACTTCCTATATTTTACAAAGACCAAACAAAACACTACCCTTAACAGAAAAATAGCTGCGACAAGTATCATCGAAATCTAGAAAAACCATGAAGGGAAGCTATGTGATTAAACTCTTATGGATTTTAAACCTAATTTTTGTTACTTTTTTTGCTGTCATAACTATTGGCGCGAATGATTTGAATATCTATAAATTTCTTAACTATAGGATGATTGAGCTGTTGAGCTGGCTATCCTTAATGTAATAATTCAAAAAGACAAAAGAGCAAATTCATGGGAAATATTGCTATTCACTGGTTTCGACAGGACCTACGTTTGTCCGACAACCCAGCGCTCACTGCAGCATCGCTGCATGAGGGCGTTCTCCCTATCTACATCCTAGATGAAGGTGGTGCCGGCGAACACTCCATGGGCGCCGCAAGCAAATGGTGGCTAAACTCCTCACTAGAATCATTAAACGCATCTTTAGGTGGAGCATTGTCGTTATACAGCGGCAATCCTATCGATATTTTGATGGGTATCATTAAGCGTCACAATGTTAATGCCGTGTACTGGAATCGTTGTTATGAGCCATGGAGAATTCAGCGTGACACGCTAATAAAAAAAGATTTAAACACACAAGGCGTAAAATCTGAAAGCTATAATGGTTCTCTGCTTTGGGAACCATGGGAAATTAAAAAAAATAACGGTGAATGCTATAGTGTATTTACACCTTTTTATCGAAAAGGATGCCTGCAGGGAAAAGCGCCGCGTCAGCCTCTGCCTGCTCTGAGTAACATCAAGTATTATTGTGACACCAAGAAAACTCTGAGCATAAATCAGTTACAATTATTGCCATATATTCCATGGAATGGAAAACTTGACTCCCATTGGGTTATTGGAGAAGAAGGGGCAAGAGTTCGTTTTCAAAAGTTCATGGACGAAGATTTATCTCAATATAAAAATGGAAGGAATCTCCCCTCTAAATCTCATGTCTCTAAACTCTCCCCTTACCTGCATTTTGGGGAAATATCGCCTAATCAGTTATGGCATAAGGTTCACAACACATCAAATGATGCGCACAATGATCATTTTTGCAGTGAGCTAGGGTGGCGTGAATTCTCGTATAACCAGCTATACTATTATCCTGATCTGCCCAACAAAAATCTACAGCCTAAATTTAACCACTTTCCGTGGAGAACTGACGAAACTGCACTTCAGGCATGGAAGAAAGGTCAAACCGGTATACCTATGGTAGATGCAGGCATGCGTGAACTATGGGAAACAGGCTACATGCATAACCGTGCGCGAATGATCGTAGGCTCTTTTTTAGTCAAAAATCTTCGAATTCATTGGCGTCATGGTGAACGATGGTTTTGGGATACCTTGGTTGATGCTGATCTTGCAAATAATAGCGCAAGCTGGCAATGGGTAAGTGGCTGCGGAAGAGACGCTGCTCCTTATTTTAGAATCTTTAATCCTGTTACACAGGGGCAAAAATTTGACCCCAAAGGCGACTATGTGCGGCGCTTCATACCAGAAATCTCGTCGCTACCAAACCAATACCTATTCAACCCATGGGATGCGCCAGATTCTATCTTAAAGGAGGCCAACATAAAACTTGGCAACACATATCCAAAACCTATTGTAGATCTAAAAGTATCTCGCGATAATACTCTTAAGGCGTTTGCTCAACTTTCTTCGCTATCTGAGTAAGTAGGGGTGCCCAGCCCTACCCCTTTAACGTTATACTATTTAATACAAAATATAAGTCCCGTGTAACCATACAATGAAAATACCACAAAGAATTCAACCGCTGATCGACGATGGATTAGTCGATGAAGTAATCCGCTCGATTATGAGCGGCAAGGAAGCAACGTTATATGTAGTTAGATGCGGGGCATCAATAAAATGCGCAAAAGTATATAAAGAGGCTAACAAGCGAAGCTTTAAAAAAGCCGCACAGTACCAAGAAGGCCGAAAAGTTAGAAATACCCGTCGCGCCAGAGCTATGGAGAAAAAATCTAAGTATGGAAGACAACAACAAGAAGAAACATGGCAGAATGCTGAGCTCGATTCACTTCGCAAGGTAAATGACTCAGGAGTTAGAGTACCTGAAACTTTCGGCTGCTTTGACGGAGTTTTACTGATGGAGCTGATAACAGACTCAGAAAATCAAGTCGCTCCAAGGCTTGGCGATGTGTCTATGTCCAACAGAGAGGCTCTTTTAGGGCATGCTATTCTTATGGAATTTATTGTTCGCATGTTGTGTGCAGGAATAATTCATGGTGACTTATCGGAGTTCAATGTATTAATAGGTAAAGATGGGCCCGTTATCATCGATTTACCTCAAGCCGTAGATGCCTCGTCTAACAATAATGCTGAAATGATGTTAAAGCGAGATGTAAATAACATGACTCGATATTATTCAAATTTTGCTCCTGAGCTTTCAGGAACAAAATATGCCGAAGAGATATGGGGTTTATATGAAGATGGGGATCTACACCCAAATACAATACTTTCTGGTGCATTCAAAGAAAGTTCCGAACCAGCCAATGTTGATACTGTCATGCAGGAAATAAAGGCCGCCTTGGCAGCAGAAGAGGCTCGACTTGCTAGAGCTCAAGAAATTGACTAAAAAATTAATCTTCACCAAAGCTAGCTTTACTCGACGGCATTGAAGCAATTCTCTATAGTGCTGTTTTTTTAAAATCGTTCAGTTAAAAACTTGCTATTTACCCCTGAAACCCAAAAGGTGTTTACTTGATTACTGCTGCAAATATTACAATGCAATTCGGCCCTAAGCCTCTCTTTGAAAATATCTCCGTAAAATTTGGTCATGGCAACCGCTATGGCCTGATTGGAGCTAATGGCTGTGGCAAATCTACGCTCATGAAGATACTTGATGGTAGCCTCTCACCCACATCTGGAAATATCTCAATAACGCCAAACGAACGAATAGGCGTACTAAATCAAAACCAATTTGCTTTTGAGAAATATAGTGCTATAGATACTGTGATCATGGGGCACGCAGAATTATGGGCTGTCAAACAGGAACGTGAGCGCATATATGGTCTCCCTGAAATGTCAGACGCAGATGGCATGAAGGTGGCCGACTTAGAGATACGTTTCTCTGAGCTAGATGGCTATAGCGCTGAAAGTCGAGCTGGGGATTTTCTATTAGGAGCGGGTATCGAAGAAGATCTTCACTTTGGTGCGATGTCTGAAATTCCCCCAGGCCGGAAACTAAGAGTACTACTAGCTCAAGCACTTTTCTCAGATCCTGATATATTGCTACTGGATGAGCCAACAAACAACTTAGATATTGCTACCATTAGATGGCTAGAAACACTTCTTAACGAAAAAAAGAGCACAATGATTATTGTTTCACATGATCGTCATTTTCTTAATGCGGTATGTACGCATATGGCTGATATTGATTATGGGGAATTGAGGGTTTATCCGGGCAACTACGATGACTTTATGACTGCATCAACCCAGGCACGCGAGCGTCTTTACTCAGAAAATGCTAAGAAATCTGCTCAAATTGCTGATCTTCAGCAGTTTGTAAGTCGCTTTTCAGCCAATGCATCTAAAGCCAAGCAAGCTACCTCGCGAGCAAAACAGATCACCAAAATACAACTTGATGATATAAAAGCTACCAGTCGAATCTCGCCATTTATTAGATTCAAGCAGGACAAAAAACTTCATCGACAAGCATTAATTTTAGAAAAAATTACCCACCAATATGATGAAGTATTATTTGAGAATGGCAGTTTAATCCTGGATGCAGGGTCTCGCTTAGCTGTCATAGGGGAAAATGGTGCTGGAAAAACTACCTTACTTCGTTGTCTTATGAGTGAAATTTCTCCCACCAGCGGTGCTGTTAAATGGTCAGAAAATTCGGCGCTCGGTTATTGCCCACAAGACAATACATCGGAATTTGAGAATAATTTAGATTTATTCAACTGGATGAGTCAATGGCGAAAACCCAACCATGACGATCAAATTGTAAGAGCTACACTTGGTCGATTATTATTCTCTACTGATGCCTTCAAAAAACCGGTTAAAGTTTGCTCTGGCGGAGAAAAGAACAGGTTACTGTTTGGCAAACTAATGATGATGGACTCAAATGTCCTTATTATGGATGAACCAACTAACCATCTGGATATGGAGGCTATCGAGTCACTGAATTTAGCTCTTGAAAATTATGATGGTACTTTGATTTTTGTCAGTCATGACAGAGAGTTTGTTTCATCTCTAGCAAATCATATAATTGAAATTAAAGACAAAAAGCTTGTACATTTTAAAGGCTCCTACGAAGAATATCTTGCCAGCCAAGAAACAATAAAAAATTCTTCTAATTTTTAACTAGACAGTTTCAGGACTTCTTGATCACGAGGATTACATATGCCCAGCTTGCTCCCTGACACAGACCCAGATGGGCTATTAGAGTATTCGGTGGTATTTACTGATCGATCCCTGAATCATATGTCGAAGCTTTTCCAGAAAGTCATGACTGATATCTCGCGCACATTAAAAAATGTGTATAACGCACGATCGGTTGTAGTGGTACCGGGTGGCGGAACATACGGCATGGAAGCAGTAGCTAGGCAGTTTGCTACCAACAAGAAATGCTTAATTATAAGGAATGGTTGGTTTAGTTACCGCTGGAGTCAAATTCTTGAAATGGGTGCAATTGCCTCTGAAATAATTGTACTGAAGGCAAGGCCTACTGATTCCGAAAAAATTAGCGCCACTACGCAGTTCGCGATGGCTCCAGCCCCTGTAGCAGAGGTTGTTCGTCAAATAAAAGCTACCAAGCCTGCTGTAGTTTTTGCTCCTCATGTGGAGACCTCAGCAGGCATGATTCTTCCTGATAGCTACATATCATCTGTCGCAGAGGCTGTCCACTCAGTAGGAGGGCTGTTTGTCCTTGACTGTATTGCTTCTGGGGCCCTATGGGTCGATATGAAGGAGTGTGGGGTTGATGTTCTAATTAGTGCGCCTCAAAAAGGATGGAGCGCATCACCTTGTAGTGCGCTTGTGATGCTAAGCGATAACGCCAAAGAAGAGGTCGGAAAAACCACCAGCACCAGCTTTTCCTGTGACCTTCGTAAATGGCTACAAATTATGGAGACTTATGAGAATGGAGGTCATGCTTATCATGCAACCATGCCAACTGATGCATTACTTAAATTCAATGACGCCATGAAAGAAACAGAAGCCTATGGATTTGAAAAAGTCAGACAAGAGCAACAAGATCTTGGAAACAGAGTTAGAGAGTTGTTGGTATCCCAAGGATTTAAGAGTGTTGCCGCAGAAGGTTTTCAAGCACCAACTGTTATTGTTAGCTATACCGATGATATAGATATCCATAACGGAAAAAAATTCATGACCGAAGGTGTTCAAATAGCTGCCGGAATTCCTCTGCAATGCGATGAAGGGGAAGATTATCAATCTTTCAGAATCGGCTTATTTGGTTTAGATAAACTACATAATATAGAGAGGACTGTGGATCATCTGGCGCTAGCGTTAAAGGGTGTGCTTTGCAGGTAATGGAGCACAGCCTGACTTTCACGCAGATCTATATCGAATAAGTATTCTTTATTTTATCTCTATTCTGATTTTCTTTGATATGACTGGTTTTTTATGCGGGATGTGGGAATAATCGCCAAGTATCAACTGCAAGGTATGGTACCCAGGAGACAGACTGATGGCAGTCTCTGTTTGACCTAAACCAAAATGCCGATGCTTCTCATCGCTAGGTATCGGTATATTAAAATCTGGTAGGATGTCTACATCAACTAGCAAATGATGATGCCCCGTGTTGTTAACCTTCACGCCTGCTGGAGCAACACCCATACCTGAAAGTCCAAACCTAACCCTGACTGGACTAGCGCTAACGGAACCATCGGCTGGAGATATAATATAAACCTCAGCACCCGTATCAAGAGATCTATTATCTCCATAAACTGAAACTGAGAGAAAGAAAAAAATAAGTGCTAATAGCGAATTTGCGTACTTCATCATCCATCTACACCCCAGTAATATAAATTTAACAATCTGAATACTTTTTATAGAAACCTCTAACCTGATCAGCCGCCACCCATGCAGCTTGGAGAATCTACTGTCTTCTCAATAGACGTCCATTCTTGCGGTGTGTATGTATGTAACGCCAAAGCATGCAAGCCAGACTGAAATTCATGCGCCAGTAGTGTATAAACTAGCTGATGGCGCTGAACAGCGGATCTTTTGTCGAAATTATCACTTACTATAACAACCTTAAAATGTGTTTCTGAGTCTATGGGAACAGAATGTTTGTGACTTTCATTCTCTATAGTCAAAAATGAAGGAGTCAAAGACTTTTTTAGTTTACCTTGGATAACCTGATGAAATGTCATAAAAATTATATTAAACCGAGGTGGTTGTTAATTGATAAATTAAACATAAAATCTAACAAATACGAGTTATAAATTATTTACTAGTATAGAACTTTAAAAGAAGGATTGCCTGGAATAAAGTCTATTCCACCATTTTAACAACAGTCTGTCGGCGCTACCTTCTGCAGCTAAACCCATTTTCTCTGACAAGCTTTTATGATGTATATATTTTACTTGATAAATTTCTGTATCAGTCGCCCTATCAACAAGATACTCATCACTAGTCATTATATCGTCAACCAAGCCTTTTAGTTTAGCATCAGTACCCAGCCACACCTCACCAGTAGCTATATCATTGATATCAACTCCAGATCTATGCTCCGATACAAATTTTTTAAACAACTCATGAGTTTTATCCAAATTTTCTACAAACTTTGCCCTACCTTCCGTAGTGTTCTCACCAAATATAGTGAGTGTTCGTTTGTATGCTCCGGCCGTATGCAACTCCACATCAATATCATGCTTTTTTAACAAACGATTGAAGTTGGGTAGTTGCGCAACCACCCCTATTGACCCAACAAAAGCAAAGGGTGCACAGAATATTTTACTTGCGACACAAGCCATCATATATCCGCCACTTGCAGCAACTTTGTCTACACAGACAGTTAAGGGTATAGCTTTTTTCTTAATCCTATGAAGCTGGCTCGACGCAAAACCATAGCTATGAACCATTCCTCCTGTGCTTTCAAGCCGAATAACTACCTCATCTTCAGGTGTAGCTTGATTTAATACCGCAGTAATTTCCTCACGAAGATTTTCGGCTGCAGATGCTTTCATGTCACCATCAAAATCAAGCAAAAAAATTCTTTTCTTGGGGGCTTTTAATTTTTTTGATGCTTTAAGTATATTTTTTTTATGTTTTTTGGCATCTTTTTTCTCAGAACTATTGAGTATAGATGCTGCCAAAATGTCGCTAGCTGCATCCATAGATTTATTCAAATGGGTAACCTGTAATTGACCTTTATTATTTCGGCGGCCCTTGGATCCCAAGCTCGCCAGGGCAGCCAATAAAACCAATCCGGCTATTACAAAAGTAACTGTTTTTGCCAAAAAAATGGCGTATTCAGATAAAAAGTCCAATTCTATTCATCTCCTATGCTTGAATGACGCAAAGCCAAAAAATTTTATTGAGTGTACCACTATGGTGGTAAAAAATTGCATTAAGTGACATCTAACATAACCATCAGTGCTCAAAATTTAGCAGCTAAAATAAAAAAATATTTACTATCCAGCAAACTGTTTGATAATTCCTACCAATGATCGCTATGATGTCAGTCTACAAAAATGCTAATGTAACTATTACGTCAATAACGTCAACAGCTAATCTACAGCAATAAAACTTGGGGAGTTATATGTCTCAGTCAACATTACAAGCGTACAGTAAAAATTTCTTAGGAGCCTCGCCGAATTGGTATAAATATACAATTTTAGCCTTTTTGGTTGCAAACCCTATACTTCTTTTCAGTGCTGGAAGCTTTATCACTGGTTGGTGTTTAATAATAGAATTCATTTTTTGTTTAGCCATGGCATTAAAATGCTATCCACTTCAACCAGGAGGCTTGCTAGCAATAGAGGCTGTGGCGCTAGGGATGACAAGCCCTGAAACAATTTATCATGAAGCTCATGGTAACTTTGAAGTTATATTGCTGCTTATTTTCATGGTTGCAGGGATCTATTTTATGCGAGATCTACTACTCTACACATTTACAAAAATTCTCATTAAAATAAAATCTAAAGCATTTTTGTCGCTTCTATTTTGTTTCGCGGGAGCTTTTTTATCAGCTTTTTTGGATGCACTAACCGTAACTGCTGTGCTCATCAGTGTTGCAATTGGATTCTATTCGGTATATCACAAGGTGGCCTCTGGGGGAAACCTGCAGCATAACGAGGAGCATGACCACTCCGACGATACAGCATTGCTAAGCCACCACAAGGAAGATCTTGAAACATTTCGTAGTTTCCTATGCAACTTGATTATGCATGGAGCGGTAGGAACTGCATTGGGTGGTGTAACTACATTGGTGGGAGAACCACAAAATCTACTGATAGCCAATATCGCTGGCTGGAGTTTTATAGAGTTTTTTATAAAAATGGCTCCTGTCACAATGCCCGTCCTAGCTTGTGGTTTGATTACATGTGTTCTTATAGAGAAATTAGGCTGGTTTGGTTATGGCACTATACTTCCTAGCACAGTAAGAACTGTGCTAGAAGAATTTGATATCGAAGAATCCAAAAAATTAACTCCGAAGCACAAGGCCGCATTGATAATCCAGGCCCTAGTTGCGCTGTTTTTAATTGTAGCACTGGCGCTTCACCTAGCACCTGTTGGTCTCATTGGTTTATCAGTTATCGTACTACTTACGGCTTTTAATGGTATCGTTGAGGAGCATCGTCTTGGTCATGCTTTCGAGGAAGCTTTACCCTTCACAGCACTGCTTGTGGTGTTTTTTGCTATTGTTGCTGTCATACACGATCAGCACTTATTTAAACCAATCATAGATGCTGTGCTTGCAATGGAGCCAAGCGTTCAACCTGCAATGTTTTTTGCAGCCAACGGTATACTCTCTGCAATTAGCGACAATGTCTTTGTGGCAACCGTCTATATTAACGAAGTTAAAGCCGCATTGGATGCCGGAACAATCACTAGAGAACACTTTGATCTGCTGACAATAGCAATCAATACAGGGACAAATCTTCCTAGCGTCGCAACACCAAATGGTCAGGCTGCATTCTTGTTTTTACTAACATCAGCGCTAGCGCCCCTTATTAGACTGTCGTACGGGAGAATGGTGATAATGGCCCTACCCTATACCATAGTTCTTTCTACAGCTGGCTGCCTAGCGGTTATTTACCTACTATAAAGAAGAGGAGCTATAACATACTAAAAGCTAGAGGTGTCAGATGATATCTCTAGCTTTTAACCATAGGCATTTACCGTTACTGGCTTCATCAATTCTAGATAATTTTTCATTATGAGCCACAAGTTCGGACTCGCTAGCCCGAATAACCTTGAGGGGAAATCGATCAGGATTTAGTCGACGTATATCGTTCTCCACTACGCCTTCACGTGCGTTCCCATGGCTACCTAAAACAAAATCAATCTGACCTCCTGTCATTAACAGGTAAACTTCTGCTAATATTTCTGCATCCAGTAACGCACCGTGGAGTTCTCGCTGCGAATTATCAATAAAGTATCTCTTGCAAAGAGCATCTAGGTTATTTTTTTGCCCGGGGTGGCGTTGACGCGCCATTACTAACGTATCGACAACATCGCAAATATTAACAACAGATGTGATTTTTCCTTTTAGCTTGGCTAGCTCATGATCAATAAATCCAACGTCAAATGGTGCATTATGAATTATCAATTCAGCGCCGCTAATAAATTCTAAAAACTCATGGCATATCGATGCAAAAGTAGGCTTATCAGCGAGGAAATCAGTTGTTATTCCATGTACATTAACAGCACCTTGATCAATTTCTCTTTCAGGATTTATATACTGATGATAGTGGCGACCAGTCATCCTTCTATCAACCAGCTCAACGCAACCAATTTCAATAATTCGATGATTTTTGCTTGACTCTAAACCGGTGGTTTCTGTATCCAACACAATCTGTCTTGTCATGATGATTATCCTCAGCAGGCTTAAATAGATTAAATTTAAACCTAGTTATCCAGCTCGTCTATTCCCTGATTTGCTAGCTGATCTGCCATCTCATTCTCTCGATGACCACTATGTCCTTTAACCCACATCCACTCAACCTCATGAGAGCTGACTTCTTTTTCAAGGCGTTGCCATAGGTCGACATTTTTAACTGGCTTCTTATTAACCGTCTTCCACCCACGTCTCTTCCAGTTATCTATCCAGCTTGTTATTCCTTGGCGTACATATTGAGAATCTGTAGTCAATATGACTCTCGAGGTCTCTTTTAGCGAGGCCAAGGCCTCTATTGCAGCCATCAGCTCCATTCTATTATTTGTTGTTAAGCGATCACCTCCATAAATTTTTTTTTCATTATCACCGTATCTTAATAGTGCCCCCCAGCCGCCAGGCCCTGGATTGCCTCTACATGCGCCATCGGTAAAAATTTCAATTTCCTTCAATTATTTTCTCCTAAAGTTTGCTATCAAAAATTATTTTCTCAGAGATGGCAGGCCAATTCAGCATCTCATACCGAAAAGCTCTCAAGAATCTATTGAGGACTTATTAGCAGAAGACATGGCTGGGATTTTTAAAGATTCCCAACTTGTATTTTCAGAAAGTATTGCTCGAGAAACATATTTTTTTGCAACAATAATATAGAACGCCCCAAAGAATATTTGATGCTTCTTTGAAGTTCTAGACAAGAATTTATCTGCATTCCGGCGGCTAAAAAAACTACAGAAGGGGAAATAACCCCCAGACAGCACTTTAATGGGTTTTATACTTAAAGATTTCAACCAATCTAATACTCGTCCTTGCCGCAGCCCATGATGATGCCATACTGCATTAGAAGAAAACAGGCGAGCAGGAAATTTTAGCAAGCCAAGTATGCTTACAGGGTTAAAACTTACTATCAGGATATAACCGGAGGGCTTTAGTACTCTAGATGCCTCTTTTAGCACCTCATGAGGGCAGTGTGAAAACTCTAATGCATGATGAAGAAACACAGTATCAATCGTTTCTGATGGCAATGGAAGCGCATCAAAATCTGAAACAGCGCTATTTAAGGCATTTGTGTTTAGCGGGCCAAGTGAAAAACTATGCAGATGGCGTGACCTAAAAGACAAATCCAGCTGAGGCGCCATTCCTAGTTGCATTATCCTGTGAGAGCTAACGTCCGGTAAGGCCTTTTTTAGCGCATTTCTTTCTTCCTGAAGAATATACTGCCCATATTCTGTTGCAAGCCAATTTATGTAATGATCTTGCGATGTAGACAGTGTCGGTATTTTGTTCTTTTTGTCTAAATATTTTTTGGCTGCCTTTGATATGTGTAGCATTTTTAAAACTCTAAAGCCTCTTTATGAGTCTGAATTTATTTGATTTAAAATTACAATAAAGTCTAATTTTTTATTATTACTTATAGTCATTTCGTTTAATAGCTTATTATTAAGGCTCTATATAAATCAAAACAATATTAGATCCTTAATTATGTCGCTTCTCATTCATACCATTCACGCATTCAGAGATAATTATATTTGGCTTCTTCAGCCAGAAGGCACCAAATCTGCTTATGTTGTAGACCCTGGTGATGCAGTCCCGGTGCTAAGGCAACTTGATATACTCGAGCTCTCATTGAATGGTATTTTAATTACACATCATCACCCAGATCATGTTGGCGGCACAGACGAGTTACTCAGTCACTACTCAGTGCCAATTTTCGGGCCAGAAGGAATAAAACAAGTAACCCACGTAGTTCAGGACATGGATACCTTAAATATAGCTAACTACACATTCCAAGTCATAAGCATACCAGGTCACACCCTAGATCATATTGCTTACTATTCTGCTGATGCAGCTATATTATTTTGCGGGGATACACTGTTTTCAAATGGGTGTGGTAGATTATTTGAAGGCACTCCAAAACAAATGTTTGCATCTCTTTCCTTGCTGTCATCCCTTCCTCCTGAAACAAAGGTTTATTGTGGGCACGAATACACAGAAGCTAACACACGCTTTGCCATAACAGTGGAGCCAGGAAATAAATCTTTGCAAAAATATGCAGAAGAAATAAGGCTACTGCGTATACAAAATAAGCCAACAATACCATCAACAATAGGACTAGAGCTGGCAACTAATCCTTTCTTAAGGGCGGCCGAAGACACAATCCAAGATGCTGCAAAAAAACATAGTAAAAAGACATACCTTTCTACAGAGGAAACATTCGCAACTATCCGCAAATGGAAAGATAGCTACTAAAGGTCGATATTATTTATGGGGGCATAAAGAGTCACACCAACATCAAGAATTGATTGATGTTGGTGTGACAGATATAATCACAAATTATCCGTAATGCCTCTCATTTAAATTTCACAAGTGATAATGCCCTTAAAAATACCAACATTTACGGCATGCCTAATTCTTCTTATCTCAGGATGTGCTCATCATCAACAGACAAAAGGAATCAGCCATCTTCCAGATAAAAAAATTATTAGCACTGGGGTTGAAGCAGCCTCCCCTACTTCAATCTTACTGGAACAAAAAAATCTATGGATTAGGCTAAGACAAGGCTTAGATCTTCATAAGTATTATAGTCATCCTGAGCTAGACAAAAAGAAGCACTGGGACCAAGACAAGCAAAATTATATTAACCAAATAGCAGCAAATGGCAGCCGCTATATGTATTACATTATTGGCGAACTAGAAGCCAATAATATTCCGCTAGAGCTTGCCCTCTTGCCGGCAATCGAAAGTGGGTACAACCCTTTAGCCCATTCACACAAATATGCATCTGGCTTATGGCAATTTATTCCAGCTACCGCTAGACGGTATGGGTTAAAAAGAGATGCTTGGTACGATGCCAGGCTTGATCCTATTGCATCCACAAGTGCTGCAATAGTCTACCTGAAGTATTTGCACCAACGCTTTGATGGGGACTGGTTGCTCGCCATAGCCGCATATAACGGCGGCGAAGGAAAAGTAAAAAGAGCTATAAGAAAAAATAAAAGAAAAGGAAGACCAACTGACTTTTGGTCATTAGAGCTACCAAGAGAGACGAAATCTTATGTCCCTCGACTGTTAATGCTATCAAGAATGGTAGCTCATCCAAAAAAATACAACATTGATCTACCACTCCTTATTAATCAGCCTTACTTTACAAGCATAGACTTAGTTGACCAGATAGACATCTCACAAGCAGCCAGGATGGCCGGCATAGAAGTCAAGGAAATGCGCCTACTCAATCCAGGGTACAAATTAGGAGCAACTCATCCAGAAATCCCTCAAACACTCCTGCTACCTCTCAAATCAAAAGAAATCTTCTTGGCTTCTTTGAAAAAAACCCCTAAGGAAAAATGGTCCCCAATAAAAATATATATAGCCAAACAAGGAGACACTCTTTCAGAAATCGCCCTCAAGCACGGCCTGAGCACCGAGTCTTTAATTCGCAGCAATAATATTCACAACCATATTATTCAAATTGGCCAAAAGATAAAACTACCTGGGACTGGACTTGATTCAAGTTCAGCCACCCATAGAGTGAAAAGCGGTGACTCTTTATGAAAAATTGCAAAAAAACACAACGTCCCAATAAAAAATATTGTCGGATGGAATGATATAAATCTTGCAAATCCACTTAACATTGGAGAGGAGTTAAAAATAAGCACTAACTAAATTGCTTGCTTGGCTGAGCCCTATGGAGCCAAAAATCTATTTTTCTTTAGCCTGGCTGAAGGCATCGTAAGCCAAGTCAATATCGCTATACTGTGTTATTTTTCCTTCACTGTCTTGAGATAATTCATCGCATTTATTTGGGTCATCTCCACACAAATCGCATGTATAATCACTTTCATTTAAGGCTTCACCTATGCCGCCACAAGATCCCTTTAATGGAGTTTTTCCCAGAATTACGCCAACAGCCATGCCTGCCATAATTAACACCAAAACAAAAAATGCAAGTAACGACTCGAGCACAGCTACTCTCCAAGTAAATAAGGGGAAAAATATGAAGAATAAACAACATCAAAACTATCTAGCTTCTTCACCAAAAAATAGGCCGGAAGACTATTATTTTCCGCAAGAGCAAGAGCCTTTTCAGGTCCCAAAACCATCATAACTGTAGCTAAGGCATCTGCTTTAGCAGCACTTTCAGCAATAACAGTAACCGAGGCTAAATTATGTGTAATAGGGTAGCCTGTTCGTGGATCGATAGTATGAGAATATCTCTTACCATTCTTTTCAAAATAGTTTCGGTAATCCCCAGAGGTTGCTACACCAGAATCCTTTATTTGGATAACTTGCTGTACGCCATCCTGCATAAAAGAAGGTTTTTCAATGGCAATACGCCAATTTTTACCATCCGGTCTTTCTCCCTGGATTCGCAGTTCTCCGCCTACCTCTATCAAGTAATTTCTTACCCCCAATGAATTCAGTAACTCGGCAACAGTATCTACAGCGTAACCTTTTGCTACAGCCGAAAGATCAATCTTGATATCATCAAGTCGTGTTGCTAAATATTTTTGCTTATCTATAGCAAGCTTATCAAACCCAACGAACGGAAGAAGGCTATCGATCAATTCGTGAGATGGGATGATATCCTTAGATTTTTGAGGACCAAACCCCCAAAGATCTACCAACGAGGCTACAGTTGGATCAAAGTATCCGTCAGACAAAACAAAAATGTCTTGGGCTATTGACAATACATCTATCATTTCTGGAGAAACAGCTTGAGGTTGGTTTATTGAGGAGGCATTAAGGAGCATAAGCTCAGATTTTTTGTCATATGTTGTAAATATCTTATTAATTTTTTGCAACTGATCATCTATTAATTTTCTTGTATTTTCAGGAAGAAGTTTATCCACTGCCACCATCTTTACCTGGTAAGTTGTACCCATAACTTCGCCAGAATAAACCAATTCCTCTGGATGATTGACGCAACCAACAAGGCCTATAAAAAAGAAAGCCGGCAGCAAGAATATGACTTTATTATGAAGAATTTTTAACAAAAACGAGGCGCTAAGCCCCGTTCTTATTAATTTTATAGTGCTTGGAGACATTTTATGCACTAAATCGTTATCCACCAAAATCATCAAGGAATATATTGTCTCTCTCAACTCCAAGATCAAGCAACATGGAGATAACAGCTGAATTCATCATGGGCGGGCCACACATATAGTATTCGCAGTCTTCAGGCGCTGGATGTTCTTTTAGGTAGTTTTCATAAAGAACTTGATGGATAAAGCCTTTGTGTCCGTCCCACTTATCTTCTGGTTGATCGTCAGAAAGGGCTAGATGCCATTCAAAATTATCATTTTCTCCAGCAAGAGTATCGTACTCATCATTATAGAAGCATTCGCGCATTGAGCGAGCGCCGTACCAGAATGAAATTTTACGGTCAGTTTTTAACCGACGAAGCTGATCAAATAAATGTGATCGCATTGGTGCCATTCCTGCACCTCCTCCAATGAATATCATCTCGGCTGAGGTATCTTTGGCAAAAAATTCACCAAATGGGCCAAAGACATTAACCTTATCACCAGGCTTTAGATTAAACGCCCATGAAGACATGATCCCGGGTGGAATACCCTCTGTTCCAGGAGGCGGTGTTGCACACCGAATATTAAATTTAACTATTCCTTTTTCTTCCGGATAATTAGCCATTGAGTAGGCTCTAATGACGGACTCATTAACTATAGATTCATGTTTAAAGAATCCAAAACGATCCCAATCAGCTCGATACTCGCCCTCTATGTCAAAATCACTATATTTAACATGGTGGGGTGGGCACTCTAGCTGAACATAACCACCAGCTTTAAAGTCAACACTTTCACCATCAGGCAAACGGAGGGTCAACTCTTTAATAAAAGTAGCGACATTGGGGTTGGCTTCAACGGTACATTCCCACTGCTTAACGCCAAAGACCTCTTCTGGAACAATAACCTTCATATCCTGCTTTACAGGGGTCTGACAAGACAGCCGCCATCCCTCGCTAGCCTCACGTTTAGAAAAATGAGCCTCTTCGGTTGGAAGCATAGAGCCGCCGCCTTCAGTAACAATACACTTGCACTGAGCACAAGTACCGCCGCCGCCACATGCAGACGCAAGAAACAAACCAGCATTAGAAAGGGTTAGCAATAATTTATCACCAGATGGCACAGTAATGTTTTTTTCACCGTTAACATCAATTGTAACCAGTCCCGTGCTAACTAGCTTCTCTCGAGCAGCCAAAATAAAACTAACCAGAGCTAACACAACGGCTGTAAACATTCCGACACCAAGCAAAATCTCTAAATTCATAAATATTTTTTCTCCACAGCTATCAAAGGTCTATTCCACCAAAGGACATAAAGCCTAATGACATGAGGCCAACAGTTATAAAAGTAATACCCAAACCCTGAAGGCCTTCAGGTACATCGCTATATTTAAGTTTTTCGCGTATGCCAGCCAGCGCCAAAATTGCTAGCGCCCAACCAAAGCCAGCCCCTAATCCGTATACCGTACTCTCAGCTAAGTTATAGTCACGCTCGACCATAAACAAAGCCGCACCTAAAATTGCACAATTAACAGTTATCAGCGGCAAAAAGACACCGAGGGCGTTATAAAGGGCCGGGACGTATTTGTCTAAAAACATCTCCATAATTTGAACAATAGCAGCAATAACACCGATATAACTTAGCAACCCAAGAAAACTTAGATCCACCTTATCCATGCCTTCTATGCCAGTCCATATTAAGGCACCTTCAGTCAGCAAGTACTTAAATATCAGATGGTTGGCAGGTACAGTGACCGCTAAAACTACAATTACAGCAATGCCAAGACCTAGGGCAGCTTGAATCTTTTTTGAGATAGCTAAAAATGTACACATCCCCAGAAAAAAAGACAAGGCCATATTTTCAATAAAAACAGACCGAACAAATAAACTTAAATAATGCTCCATCAGGCAGTTTCCCCCTTAGATGAATTTGGCGCAATCTTGAAATCAGGGGCTTCAACTTGGCCTTTTTTCCAAACCCTTAAACCCCAAATAAAAAGACCAATCAAGAAAAAAGCACTTGGTGGCAGAAGCAACAGTCCATTTGGTACATACCAGCCGCCATTGCTCGCTAAGGAGAAAACCTCAAGGCCGTATAGTTTACCTGTTCCAAATAGCTCTCGGATAAATGCCAGCGCTAGCAACATTACGCTGTACCCAAAACCATTTCCAATTCCGTCTAAGAAACTACTTACGGGCGGATTTTTCATTGCGTAACCTTCAGCTCGACCCATAACAATACAATTAGTAATAATTAACCCAACAAATACAGAAAGCTGCTTGCTGATATCATAAGCTACGGCTTTAAGCACCTGGTCAACAAGGATAACCACAGAAGCTATGATAGTCATTTGCACGATGATTCTAATGCTGCCTGGGATTTGATTTCTTATCAGCGATATCAACATAGATGAGATTGCTGTCACAACCGTTAAACTAATACACATAACCATGGTAACCTTCAGGCTAGAGGTTACAGCAAGCGCAGAACATATTCCTAAGATTTGAAGTGCAATTGGATTTTCATTAAAAATTGGTTTTAATAGAATATCACTCATTTTTCTAGCCAAGATCAAGCCTCCCCTGCACGTAGATTGGAAAGGAACGGAGAAAATCCATTTTCACCCATCCAGAATTTTATTAGATTATCTACCCCGCGACTTGTTAAAGTTGCTCCAGATAAACCATCTATTTCATATATTGACTCAGGTCGACTAAGGTCAACCTTCCCTCTAACAACGGTCAATGCTTGCTTGTTGTTTGAATCGTAACTTTTCTTACCTATCCATTGTGCTTTCCATAATGGGTTATCGATCTCACCTCCCAAACCAGGGGTTTCAGCATGCTCATAGAAGCCAAGACCAGCGACAGTATTCAAGTCAGACTCTAGGGCGACAAACCCATACAATGTTGACCAAAGACCGTATCCCTTTATGGGTAAAATAATTTTTTCCAAGCCCGCGTCTCCCTCTACAACATATACAATCATATACTTGGGAAGGCGGCCAATTTTGGCAATATCAGCATCTCCAAGATCAACAGACAGCTCTGGATCCTTGGAGGCTTTTCGTTGGTTGTAGCTATCTAAATCTACTGCGTCGCTGAATTTTCCTGTAGACAGATCGACCGCTCGAGCAGTTATACTGGCAAATTTTTCATTAACGTCATCGCCTTCCTGTAGCATTCCCGCAGCAGCAAGTATATTTGTTTTTCGATCAAGATCCTTATTAGCCTGCTGAGCTGGCCGTAACAAAACAGCTGCTGTAGACACAATCACTGAGCAAACAATACACAGTACTAAGGCAACTTTAATAGTTTTTAAAGTAGAGTTATTGTTAGCCACGAGCCATTCTCCTTTTGATGTTAGCTTCAACTACAAAGTGATCTATTAGCGGAGAAAATAAATTAGCGAACAATATCGCCAGCATCATTCCTTCAGGGTAAGCAGGATTAACAACTCTGATCAATACAACCATTACCCCGATCAACAGGCCATACCAGATTTTTCCTGTGTCTGTCATGGATGCTGACACGGGGTCTGTTGCCATAAAAACCAACCCAAAAGCAAAGCTGCCCATAACCAAGTGCCAGTGCCAAGGAACACCAAACATTGGGTTTGTCTCTGAACCAATAAAATTAAACAGTGTAGATAGAAGGACCATACCAACAAGAACCCCCAGCATAATACGCCAAGCTGCGATTTTTGTGAGAAGCAAAACGACAGCGCCGATAAGAATCGCGAGAGTGGATGTTTCACCAATTGAGCCTTGTTTATTGCCAATAAATGCATCAAACCAAGTAAGATTCTGCTGTACCGCCTCAATACCATAATTAGCAGCAACCGAAAGTGCTGTTGCGCCCGTGTAACCATCAACAGCAGTCCAGACAGCATCCCCTGATAGCTCAGCAGGGTATGCGAAGAAAAGGAAAGCGCGCCCTGTTAACGCAGGATTGAGGAAATTTTTTCCTGTTCCTCCAAAAACCTCCTTACCAATAACAACACCAAAACTTATCCCTAAAGCTACTTGCCATAATGGTATATCTGGAGGGCAAATTAAAGCGAACAGGATAGAGGTTACAAAAAATCCCTCATTAATTTCGTGGCCCCTCACGGAAGCAAATACAACCTCCCAGAAGCCTCCCGCTATAAATGTCACCATATAAATAGGGACAAAGTAGGCTGCACCATAAAACATACAATCCCAGATACTTAAAGGATCATGTCCGGCAAATAATACAATGATAGCCTCATGCCAGTCAGTTGCGTAGGTTGCTTCAGATGCAGCGAGGATAGTGTTTGCCTGAAAGCCAAGATTGTACATCCCATAAAACATTGCTGGAAATGCGGCAAGCCAAACAGTTATCATTACTCGTTTTAAGTCAATACCATCTCGAATATGCGAACCATTTTTTGTGACGGACCCTGGTGAGTAAAAAATTGTATCAACCGCTTCATAAAGAGCAAACCAGCCCTCTAGTTTTCCGCCTTTATGGAAATGCGGTTCAATTCTATCTAGATAGCTACGCAATACTTTCACTATCAGCCCTCCTTCTCAATACGCGCCAGATTATCTCTCAGAATTGGACCATACTCATATTTCCCAACACAAACATAGCTGCAAAGAGCTAAATCTTCTTCTTCAAGCTCTAGACAGCCGAGTTTTTGCGCCATTTCTGTATCACCAACAATTAAAGCACGCAAGAGCTGCGTAGGAAGTATGTCCAAAGGCATCACCTTTTCATAGTTGCCAATAGGCACCATGGCTCTCTCGCTTCCATTTGTATTTGTACTAAAACTCAAGTTTTTTTCTTGAGCTGAACCGAAAGAAGAAAGGTAGATGGGCATGGCCGAATGTCGCTTAATACCCAAAGAAATATAGCGGAAGAATTCACGCTGATATCCTTCGATAATTATAGCAACTTGGGTATGATAGCGACCTAAAAAAGAAAGTGCTCCATCGGCATGCTCGGCAGATGCAATGCGACCTGATAGCAAAGATCCTGAGATAACTCGATTATCCCCCCTATCGGTCTCATTGATGATTAATTCATTAATATTTGCACCAATACGGGTTCGTACTAAACGCGGATTAAGAGCCTGAGGTCCACACAAAGCTACTACCCTTCGAGTATCAATGCAGCCAGTAGTGAATAATACACCTATAGCCAGCACATCTTGGTAACCTATTACCCATACAGTTTTTTTAGCGCTAACAGGGTCTATAAAATGAATGTGTGTACCGGCAAGACCAGATGGATGAGGGCCTGTAAATCTTTGCGGTTGAACACCATCCAGCTTTTCTCCAGAAATTACAGTATCACCTGAAATACAAAGATGAACCGGCCCCTCTGTGAGGCGCCCCAATACTAACAACCCATCTTCAAAATCTTTTTCTCTCTCGGCAATAACCACATCTGGATTTACCGCTAATGGATTTGTATCAATAGCAGTAACAAAAATTGAACTGGGTGACTCAGAAAAGGGGGAAGGGACCTTAGAATATGGTCGAGTTCGCAATGCTGTCCATAGGCCAGATGAAACCAAGCTCTCAACTACACTACTCCTAGACAAAAGTGGCAAATTTGTAGAAGCATACTGCGTAAATGTTTCTTGTTCATCTCCATCTACATCAATAACTATAGATTGAAAAACACGACGTTCTCCGCGATTAATAGACGAGACAATACCGGAAGCAGGTGAAGTGTAGAGTACCCCTTCGGTTCTCTTGTCAGAGAAAAGTAGCTGGCCAAGCTTGACTCTATCGCCAACTTTGACTGACATCGTAGGCTTCATACCAATATAATCATCACCAATAACAGCAACAGATCTAATGACAGGCCCTTTGTGTATAACCTGTTCAGGGGAACCGGGTACAGGGATATCTAAACCCCGAGAAATCTTAACCATAGAATAAAACCCAAAAAGCTATTTTTTAATTAACTATTGCTCTTAACTAAGACGAGCCCCAAATAAAAGCCATATAACTTTGCAAAAAGTTACATTTTTAATAAATTTTTATTTAAAGTTACTAGGATTTAAAGTCACACTATTATACGTGATTATATAAAACACGAACAATTTTTACTGCGAATTAAACTGCATCTTTCTATATTAGATGCAAAAATTTTACCTTATGTATCCAGAGACAAAGTTATCTCAAAAATAAAAAAAATACCAAACAAATTATTCGCTAGGCACCATTCGCCAAGAAATCCCAGCCAGCTTCTCTAAACACCTTACCACCTGGCAGCTGTAACCAAATTCATTGTCATACCAGCAGTACAAAACAACGCTACTTCCATCAACAATTGTGGCTCCGGCATCATAAATACAGGCATGACGAGAGCCAACAAAATCAGACGACACGGCTTCTGAAGAAATAGTGTAATCAATCTGGTTTTGTAAAGCTGAATGCAGAGACATCTTGCGCACATAAGCATTTATCTCTGCAAGATTTGTTTCGCGGTCAAGCTGCAAATTAAGGATAGCCATGGAAACATTGGGCGTAGGCACCCTAATAGCGTTGGCTGTAAGTTTACCTTTAAGCCCAGGAAGAGCCTTAGCGACAGCTTCTGCAGCACCAGTTTCAGTCAGTACCATATTTAGTGCCGCACTACGGCCACGTCTAGATCCTTTATGGTAATTATCAATTAAATTCTGGTCATTAGTATACGAGTGGACCGTTTCAACGTGGCCTTTTATAATTCCAAACTCATCCTGCAAGACCTTCAAAATTGGAACAATGGCATTAGTCGTACAAGAGGCTGCTGATATAATTCTTGATTTCTGTGTGATTTCATTATGGTTAATGCCATAAACAATATTTGGGATCGCTCCTTTTCCGGGGGCGGTAAGTATAACCTTGGCGGCCCCTGGACACTGTAGATGCTGACTTAGACCATCCTCATCACGCCAGACCCCTGTATTATCTATTATTATGGCGTTATCTATACCAAATTTTTTATAATCTACATCTCTAGGTGAATTCGCATAAATAACCTGAATAGGGTTTCCGTTACATACTAAAATATTTTTATCCTCCAAAACTCGGATGGTCCCCTCAAATGCACCATGGACAGAATCACGACGGAGCAAGCTTGCCCTCTTGCACAGATCATCCTCACTGGAGCCTTTGCGAACCACGATAGCCCGTAATCGAAGCATGTCTCCGCTACCAGTTTTTTCTATCAGTAGGCGAGCCAAGAGACGACCAATCCGTCCGAAGCCATAAAGGACAACATCTTGTGGCTCAGAAATTGGTTTGCTCATATCCCCAAGGTCATCACCGATTTCATTCTGCAGAAAATCTAATAACTCAAGCCCTTCTACTGACTCTTGGTATTTGACGGCCAGCTTCCCTAGGTCGATATGAGCTGGCCCCAGATTCATTTTTGATAATGCTGTAATCAAAGGAAAGGTTTCATACTCTGATAGTTCATTTTTTTCAATTTGACGCACAAAGCGATGCGCTTTCATCAGTTCTATCACAGAGCGATTAAACATACTCCTGCCATACATATACAAAGAAATATTTTTTTCTCGGTACAGTCTGCCAATCAAGGGAATCATTGCCTCAGAAAGCGCTTCACGCTCTTTCCAATCTGTAAAGAAGTCTGCGGGTATAGGACGAGTATCTTCTATCACTAGATCAAACCTCTTACTTCAACTATGGGAATATAAATCTATATGTTTTATAGAGCGCACTATTATCAAGGGTCAATCTCTTGAGGGCAAGCCAGTTAAGTGAAAAAATAGGCGGAAAAGACAACTTGCCAGCTAAAAAATTATGCGCTAGAACGGAAAAAACACTTTAGTTGCTACATTTTGTACGACAGTTTTAATCATTCTATTATTTTTTCCAGCTATAATCTGCGCCAACATGTCTTGTATTGCTATCATTTTTCCGAATAATCGTTCATAACTTAGATTATCCAGCTCCCCATCTCTACTGTTTGTTAAAATTAAGGGTTCTTTCAGACTATCCTCAAAAGTAGTAATGCGCCAAAGTGCAGCTTCTATATTACGGGCACTCAAATAAAGATTCTGTTCTTTTAGCTTGTTGTAAATAAAAAATTCGTGCTGGTAGCCATAAGATTTTCTGATCATTTCAGTTAACCCAACCATAAAGACAAAAACTCTATCTCCTTGATAGCTAGAATCAAGAGATAACTCTATGATTTCTATGCCGTTTTGTGGCATGCCTGGTATATCCAACTTTCCCGGTACTTCAAAGATTTGCTTCAGCCTATCCTCCGCTGTGTAAGTCTTCCTGCTGGATCCATATTTCACGCGAAGATATTTAGGATTTCTTTTGTAAAGTTTAACTGCAAGCTCCCTAAGTAACGATTCCATCTCTAGGTAATGGTAGTCAGCAACTTCGTCCACATCTGATTTCATCACGTTTTTCAAATGAAATTTTTGGACGGAGCACCCGCCGAGTATTATCAAAAAGAGAAGCACGCATGAAGCAACTGTTAACTGAATAAACTTGTACAATTCAAACTCCAAAAAATTAATTAAAGCGAATATCTACAAAAAACTCTATTGTGCGGCAATGGATCATATCAATATACAAGAACCATCGCTAAAATAACCCTCAAAAGACCCTGCAATAACTACCGAAAAATCTTTGTCGGAGACATGTATCAAAAATATCAATCCAACAATTTAAAGCGCTAAACATACTATGTCTATTTTAACTTTTCCATCACCCAACTTGCCTGGCGATAAACGCTCTTGGGGAGGGGCTTTTGGTTCAGGGTTATCACTCAGTGTTGCTGAGATTTCCCAGCAACACCAAGGCTTAATTCTAGTTATTGCTGCATCTGCCAGGTCCGCCGCACAAATAAAGGCTGAAATCGCTTTTTTCTTAGGAGATGACACGAAAGTATTTCATTTTCCTGACTGGGAGACACTCCCATATGACCAATTCTCCCCCCATCAAGACATTACCTCTCAGCGGCTAAAAACATTATTTAGCTTACCACAAACACTTTGCGGTGTTGTGGTTGTGCCAGTAACGACCATGATGCATCGAATACCGCCTGTAGATTTCGTGAGTGGCCGCTCCTTTGATTATAGCGTGGGAGATCATCTAGACCCTCAAGACCTGCGAAATAAGCTACAGTATAGCGGGTACCGGCTTACGGAAACCGTCATCGAGCATGGTGAGTACAATATCCGTGGATCCATTATAGATATCTACCCAATGGGAGCCTCATTACCTTTTCGTATCGATCTTTTTGACAATGAAATTGAAAGCTTGAGGACTTTTGACCCAGATAGTCAGCTTACTCTAGAAAAAATCAATCGTCTTTTTCTGCTTCCCGCTAAAGAAATTCCTTTGGATAAAGAATCTATACGGTTATTTAAAAACAAGTGGCTTGAACGATTTGATGCTGACCATCAAAAATGCTCTGTATACTTAGATATAGACAAAGGAATAACACCACAAGGAATTGAATATTATCTCCCGTTATTTTTCGAAGAATGCGCAACTCTATTTAATTACCTTCCAAAAAACTGCTTTGTTGTTACTGAAAGCGATATAGAGTCTAGTGCAGAAAACTTCTGGAAAAGCGCAAAAAATCGTTACGAGGAGTGCAACATTGATAGTGCGCGCCCCCTCCTTTCTCCAAAAGAGATTTTTCTTCCAGTTAATGAGTTTTTTGGCGCACTAAAAGAATATCCACGCACCGAAATATCCGAGATATTAGCTAATACAAGTACATCCATTAATAGCTTTACTTTAAATTTTGAATCTATGCCTCATATCGCTGTTAACAACAAAGCAGTAGATCCTCTGGGGCATCTTAATAAATTTTTAAGCTCTTCAAATAAACGTGTTTTGTTTTGTGCCGAAACCAAGGGGCGCAGAGAAATCCTAAGCTCGTTACTAAATGGCGGAAAAATTGCCCACAAAGAAATCGATGACTGGAAAGGTTTTATAGGTAGCAAGGATCCTATCTGTCTTACCGCCTACCCTATAGAGAGAGGATTATATCTAAACAATCCAAATATTTGCTTAATTACAGAATCTGAACTATTTGGCCTTCAAGTCATACAAAATCGACGACGACGTACCCAAAAGGCTGGCTCGGATCAGATTATAAAAAACCTTTCGGAATTACATCTCGGAGCTCCTGTTGTTCATATAGAGCATGGCATAGGCAGATATCGTGGGCTACAAACTATACATTCAGAAAACTGCCCGCAAGAGTTTCTTACTCTAGAGTATGCTGAAAAAGCCAAGTTATATGTACCAGTTTCGTCTCTTAATTTAATCAGCCGATATGGTGGAGGGGAGGAAGAGTTAGCGCCACTACATAGACTCGGTACAGAGCAATGGCAAAAAGCCAAAAACAAAGCTCTTAAGCAAATCTCTGATATAGCTATAGAATTATTAGACATATATGCCGTAAGAGCGGCTAAAAAGGGTTTTTCTTGCACAGTTCCATTAGAAGAATATCAAATATTTTGCTCTGACTTTCTTTATGAAGAAACTGCAGACCAATTAGAAGCAATCGAGGCAACAAAGAAAGATATGCTTTCGGAGCAACCTATGGATAGACTCGTCTGCGGTGATGTTGGTTTTGGTAAAACAGAAGTGGCGATGAGGGCTGCTTTTATTGCGACATCAAACAACAAGCAAGTTGTGATGCTTGTTCCTACCACTTTACTGGTGCATCAACATGTAGAAAATTTTCGCGATCGATTTGCTAACTGGCCCATAAAAATAGCTGAACTATCCCGTTTTCGCACAGCAAAAGAACAGGAAGATATCTTAAAAGATACAGCTCAAGGGAGCATTGATATTTTAATTGGAACTCACAAACTCCTACATGCAAATATTAATTACAAAAACTTAGGGTTATTGATTGTTGATGAAGAGCATAGGTTTGGAGTAAAGCAAAAAGAAAAAATTAAATCTCTTCGAGCAGAGATAGATATCTTAACCCTTACAGCGACACCGATTCCGCGAACGCTAAATCTTTCAATGTCTGGCATTAGAGATCTTTCTATTATTGCAACACCCCCTGCAAAAAGATTGTCTGTAAAAACATTTATTCGCGAAAGCCAGACTGAAGTTATTCGTGAGGCTATTTTGCGCGAAATTCTTCGAGGCGGCCAGGTCTTCTATTTGCATAATGAAGTGAGAAATATTGAAGCCATAACTAGCCAACTTGCCGATCTTGTGCCCGAAGCAAGAATAAATTTTGCGCATGGACAAATGAGAGAAAAAAATCTAGAAATAGTCATGTCTGACTTCTATCATCAACGTTTTAATGTTTTGGTTTGCACCACCATTATCGA
>TARA_B110000503_G_scaffold143777_1_pt1 | contig 26627 bp, 17 predicted proteins | sample TARA_B110000503 | Tara Oceans TARA_B110000503 (sample SAMEA4397472) | marine metagenome | biome: Polar Biome; feature: [SRF] surface water layer (ENVO:00010504); material: water (ENVO:00002006), including particulate matter (ENVO:01000060) such as... | depth 5 m | reverse complement strand
CTATTGCCTTTGGAGATGTAGACAATGATCAAGATTATGATTTGATACTGGCAGGAAGTAACCCATCTTTTGGTAGGGTTACAGATGTCTACTTAAATGAGGGAATCAATGAAGCCGGTCAATTAATTATGACCAAAGATGAAGCGAATGCTGGGGGGATTACAGGTGTGAGTTATGGTACGCTGGATTTGGTTGATTTTGACAACGATGGAGATCTTGATCTGGTTGTTTCAGGAGATTCTTATGATGGAGATGTACTTAAACTTTACAGAAATGATGAAGGTATTTATACTTCTATTTCTGAAACATTAAGTGGTTTGGCAGCCATGAAAAATGGACGTACTAGTTGGGGGGATTTTGATGGAGATGGCAATGCAGATATGTTGTATTCAGGTGAAGTAATCGGTAAGGGTGAGTTTACAGGATTGGCCTTGTATGATAAGGATACGAAGACTTTTGTGGATGATAGCTTTGATTTAAGTCAATTCATTAAAGCGGCAGTGGCCTTTGGTGATTATGATGGAGATGCTGATTTGGATATGGCCCTAACGGGGATTAATAAGAATTATGACAAGAATGATCCAGGGAGTAATAAATACATATCTAAACTCTATGTCAATGTACGAAACGAATCTGCAGCCCTTGATGGGGCAGATGCGGCGGCTGGAAGAACGGCGACGGTAGGTAAGTTTCAGGTAAATAAACCACCATCACCACCCCAGGCTAAGAAAGTTGAAATTGTAGAGAATGCGCCTGCAATGTATTCGTTCAGAAGGGCTTCAGATAATGGTAATAATTCATCAGCACGGACTCAAGCAGAACGTCAAATGGTTGAGTTTAGCTGGTCACCATCGGAGGATGATAATACGGCGAGTGCTGGATTGACTTATGCGTTGCGCATAGGAACGTCATCAGGAAAGGGAGACATATTAGATGCACAAGCCAATCAAGATGGAACAAGAACGGTCAGTGGCAAAGGTAATACTGAGCACAATACGAGTTGGGCCGTTTCCTTGACGCCAGGCACCTATTACTGGGCCGTACAAGCATTGGACCCTTCCTATGCATCATCAACTTTCTCACAAGAAGAAATCATCGTGGTGACGGCTAATGGAGAGATGAATGTTGCACCTATAGGTCAATCTGGAAGTGTAACGATTTCCGAATCCTTGAATAATGGCGTCCAAATTGCCATTCTTGTTGCGACGGATGAAAATGGTGACGAAATTAAATTTGAAATTGTTTCGGGGAATAATGATGGGGTAGTCAGTCTTTCAGACAATGGGGTATTGAAAGTTGCTAATAAGGACCAACTTATAGGTAACACCACTATTGAACTACTCATTAAAGTTTCTGATCCATATGGTGCCGAATCCGACTTTACCTTCTCTATAATTGTCGAGGAAGAAATATTAGGATTTAATGAGGTGCTGCGTGCTGTGAAGGCTTATCCTAATCCTACTACGGGAGAGATTGAAATAGAAATGGCTTATGGATCTCGACTGGAAATAGTGGTGAGCGATCTTTCCGGCCGTATTGTTAAAACCAAATTGCTAGATGGAAACGGCGATAAAATGGATATTACAAGGGAAGGGGCAGGGATTTATTTAATGACCGTAACGGATCTCAAATCCAGTGAGGTGAGGACGATAAGGATCATTAAGTATAATTAGAAAAATAAATTTTAAAAATAAAAAAGGGCTGAACATTAAGATCAGCCCTTTTTTGATTTCATTATTGATGTATAAACCTTTCTAATTACATCATTGATGTAATTAGGATTTATCACCAGCCTCTTTTTCCAAATATTCTTGTTGTTGGGCCGGAACGACATATTTATCAAAATACCATGAAGACCATTTTTCTAGTGTCAGGAAAATGCCTAAACCGAGCAGTAACGTCGTGACTGAAACCAGTATCAAATTTTTCTTCTTTCTAGTAGGGTCTATGTCACACTGATTTTGTTTATTTCGATAGGCATAAATACCGTAGGTACCAATGACCACAGCGATAATTCTTAAAATCCAAGACCCTATGCCTACGGAGCCATCTTCATTGTAGAAGAAGTCGGCAAATGAAATGGCATAGATTCCTCCCATAAGCCCAAACATGAAGAGTATTGCAGGCGCAACACAACAAAGTATACCGGCTATTCCGGCCGAGGCCGCAAATTTAAACGCCCACTTTATTATATTGGGTTCTTCACTTTTTGCTTTTGATAATTCACTCATTATTTTGTCATTTAGTTATAGATTTCCTTAATTATTTTCTTTTGAATGATTCGATCAGCGGATTATGAGGCGAAATTAATCATTTCTAGCAACTTTTATTATTGTCTTTAAGTGGCTTAAGAGCTGCTCAATAGCCTCAAAAATAATTAGTTCACCCTTATATGAAAAGTGCCAAGTACCATCATGATGACAGTTTAAGTTCATTTCTGCGTCAGTATCTTGACTACTGAATCCATTTCGATGCAAAGCTTGCGAGGTCCAGAAGACGCTGGACTCATCACCTATTATTCTAATGGCACCGTTAGTAGCTGTCAATTGCTTTACCGTTCCCGTGCGTAAATCAATGTTATCATTGACAGGAAAGAGGGTTTGTTCGATAGCGCCTTGCAGGATCAAGTCTTCGGGGCATCCGTAGCGAACAGGTTTGTTGAAATTAAAGAGCCATAATTGATCTGATAGTTGTAGGCTGATTTGTAGGTCATGGGTTGAAATGAGTATTCCCTTACCATTTTCCGCAATCGTTCGTAGCAGTAGCATGATTTCAATTTTGTTGTTCAAATCTAGGTGCGCGGTAGGTTCATCTAAAATAATTAAGTCTGTATCTTGAGCCAGTGCACGGGCAATCATTACTTTTTGAAACTGACCGTCGCTAAGCTGGTATAATTTTTTATTGGCTAGATAATTGATTTTCGTTTGGGTTATCGCCGTATCAATGGCTTCCTTATCTAGTGTGCTGAGCCTACCAAGCCAATTGGAATAGGGATGACGACCCAAGGCAATTAATTCAACGACGGAGAGGTTCGCGGCAAATGGTTTTTCGTTCAGTACAACGCTTATTTTTTTGGATAATGTTTGTTTAGAGAGTTGCTCAATGGCTACATTTTGATAGTGGACATCTCCTTCAAGACTTGGGTGGAGACCAGTGATGGTTTTGATAAAGGTGGTTTTTCCTACACCATTTTGACCCATAAGGGAAATAATTTCACCTTTTGATATTGATAAATTCAGGTTCCTTTGAAGGACTTTATGATTTTTTCCTTCTGTATAACCAATGGTCAAAGATTGCGTTTGCATCAAGCTCATTAGTCGTAGGTATATTGAATATTCCTTTTTCTCATAAGTAAATAAATCACGAAAGGCGCCCCGAAAAGGGCCGTGACGGCATTGATCGGCAATGTCGCATCCACACCCGGTAATTGAGCAATAGTATCGAAAGTAAGCATTAATAAGCCCCCCATAAGAATAATGAGTGGCGTGAGGAGCAAATGATTGGTGGTATTAAAGAGCATTCTGGCGATATGTGGCATAGCGATACCAAAAAATGCGATAGGTCCACAGAAAGCAGTAATCGTCCCTGCCAGTATACTCGTATTGATGATTATTAACAATCGAATGACAGTTAGACTAACGCCCATACTTTGTGCGTAGTTGGCGCCAAGTAAAAGTGCATTAAGTGACTTTGATAATCCTAAGGAGAGCAGCATGCCAAATAAGATGATCGGAATGAATACGGTAAGCTCGTCCCAAGAGAGACTACCCAAGCTACCAAAGGACCACATCATATAAGCTTGGATGCTTTCTGCTTGACTAAAAAATTGCAAAATACTTATAAGAGCGCTTGCAGCGGTGCCAAACATTAGCCCTAATATTAGCAACGTCACCGAATTCTTTAAGCGCAACGATGCCAGACTGATACCTATAAGTACAATAAAGGAACCCATTCCTGCCATTACCACCATTAGCCAACTTCGAGCGATTCCAGAAAATTCAAATAATCCACCCAATTCAACGCCTAAAAAAATAGCGATGGCGACACCTAATCCTGATCCCGAACTGATTCCTAAAATGAATGGCCCTGCCATGGGATTCCTAAATAAGGTTTGCATTTGAAGACCACAGATACCCAGCCCGCCGCCTACCAAGAGTGCGGTAATGGCTTTGGGTATTCTGAATTGTGCCAATATGAGGTACCATGAAGGATTTTCAAGTTCTTTCCCTGAAAAATAATCCAATATACTATACATCGGAATTGCCACTGAACCAAGGCTGATATTGATGCCAAAAAGAATTACAAGTAGCAAGGACAATCCGCTTAGTATTCGTTGCCACTTTTTTGTTGAAGAATCAAAGTATTGCGTGATCATGGGAGCTTTTGAAAATAATAAAATTCGTGATCCGGGAGTAATTCGGGATGAAGTATCCCAATTAAATCTGCCAAAACCAAATCAGGTCTTGCATAGGCGGATTCAAAAAAGTCAAAGCCGCCATGGGGACCGAGGCGCTTGTTGTAGTTGAATATATTTCCTTTTTGATAAGCTTCAAAATAGGTATACCGCAAATCTTGAGCTGCGAGTTCTGTAAGGGAGTTGATACTGGCCACACCAATCCAAAAGTCAGCTGTTCGGGCCTTGTTTAGTACCGCTTCGAAGCTTACCTCCAGCCAGCCCGAAGTTGCGTCGTTGCCCCAGATATAGGTGCCACCTGCATCTTTGAGAAATTGGGCAGACCAGTTTTGGCCACCGGGTAAAAACCAAGCATCTCCATACATAACCCCAGAAAATATTTTGGGTTTATCGATTAGATTATCGGTCAGAGATTTCAGCTCATTGTATCTATTGGCAATTTGATCAAAAATAGCGTTGGCACTGTCTGAAACATCAAAAAGAGCGCCGAAAAACTTGATCCATTCGGCCCTACCTAATGCGCTATTTTCTAAAAAGTCTGCATTATAGATGATTGGAATGCCAGCGGCAGAAATTTTATCTAGTGTTGCTGACTCATTGCCCATATCAAAAACAATAACTACGTCTGGCTGACAAGAAAGTAATAACTCCAGATTGATTGCTCCATTGGTGCCGACTTCTTTTATGGTACCCTTTGCTAGTCGTTTGTTGATGTTTTCTGATGTGATATAATCAGTACCTACAAACCCAACTAATTTGTCTTCTAAACCTAAAAGCTCTAGATAAGGAAGGTGCGTCGTACTAGTTACCACTATTCGTTTAGGTGGTGTTTCAAATTCATAGGTGCGAGATTGTAAGGCACCGGGCCAAGGTTCTAGCACGATTAATTTCGTTCCGTCTATAGCAAACTTTGTCGCATAGCTTAAGTTGTTGCTATTATGGCTTTTTGCCGTGTCTTCTGTTGTAGTTTTTTCCTTACAACTGATCAGACACAAGAGGGTCAATAAGCAAAGCAAGCATTTGTTCATACATCAAAATTGAATAAAAAAAAGCAGTTATCCCGATTTCATAGAAAAGATCCTTAATTTTACCATAGAGTCGGTAGCTGACCTTGTATACAATGTCAGCTTTAAAAGGGAATCTTGTTAAAGGCAAGAACTGTCCCCGCAACTGTAAGGTAATCATGCTTCATCTACCATGCCACTGTTGTTTTCAATGGGAAGGCTATGAAGTGAACCGAGTCAGGAGACCTGCCTGCTTCTATTATTAATTTCGAGCTTCGGGTGAAAGCGAGAGAAGGTGGCGGTCATTTTTCTCTATTTACCATAGGCCCGGTTAAAATTTTAACTGGTGAGGTATATTGTGTTTTTATATACGTTATTGTGCTGGCTTAGTTTGCGTGGGCAAGTTGACACAGTCCGATTGGATTCAATGGAGTTTGAGGGCTTTGCTTTCGTGCCTTATGCAACGGGTCAGGTTGTTCGTACCCTATCTGAAAATGGCGTTCTTGAGACCTTGGATCAAAGATTATCTAGTGAGGGTCTTTATCTAAAAACTTATGGAAATGCGCAGTTGGCGACCATTTCTTTTAGAGGAACCTCTGCCGCACATACCAATGTCTTATGGCATGGGATTCCTGTCAATTCACCAACATTGGGATTGACCGATTTCTCGCAATGGCATTCTTGGTTGATTGATCAAGTAGCCGTTCAAGCAGGAAATGAAGGGGCTCTTTATGGAACAGGATCAATAGGAGGTACCGTATTTATTGACCATTTTAATACCAAAAGAGCGAACGAGGTAATGTTGGGACTGGAATTTGGGAGTTTTGGCTACAACTTTCAGGGAGTTCAGGCAGGGTTCAAAAAAAATGATTTTCAAGGCACAACTAAATTTTACAGAAGTGCTATTGCCAATAATTTCACCTACCCTCTAAAAGGTACTGACGTGATGCAGACACAGCAAAATGCCGCTGTTTTGAACTACGGATTCAGACAAGAGGTTCAGCGATTTTGGCAAAATCAGCGATTATCGGTAGATGGTTTATTTTTTTATCAGCATAGGGAAAGTCAACCCTCGACGACGCAAAATTCAGGTGCTGATTTTATTATTACCGAAAATTATAAGCTTGCGTTTGAGCATCTCATCAATCTAAATCAGGCATCCTTTACGACCACTTTAGGTTTTATGGCGGATCAAATGACTTACAATGTAATGCCACCTATTGCTACTCAGCAATTAAGTCTCACGAGTCGTTATGATCGATCTTTTAGTAAGTCCTTGCATTGGATCGCTGGATTTTTATATAACACGAGCAAGGCCGAGGGGCCAAATTTTCAAATTGATGGTGCCCAGAGACAATTAGATTTTTTTAGCATTTTTAATTACAAAATCAATAAAGTATGGAGTAGCACCATAGGTTTTCGCGAATCAAATGTTGTGGGTAAGGGGCTACAGTGGCTACCTTCATTAGGTATAAAATCGCAATGGACTCTTGCAGAAAGGTCATGGGGGTTTTTTGGAAAATTGGCGAAAGGATTTAGATACCCAACACTCAATGATCGTTTTTGGTCTCCAGGAGGAAATAACCTTTTACTACCTGAAAAAAGTATTAGCACTGATTTTGGTGTGCAACTATCTCAAGGTGTGGTGGGTTCGTCCCTGACCATGTATCAAACGTGGTCGGAGGACTGGATTCTTTGGATGCCACAAGCTCAAAGCATTTGGCAACCTCAAAATATCCAAAAAGTTACTATTTCGGGGATTGAATATTCTTTGAGTAGTCAGTTGGAGATAACGCAACTTTTGATCAAAAGTGAGTGGCTGTTGAGCGTTCAAAAATCCAAAAATGTAAGCCCTTACCCGTCTCAGTTGCAGCTGGGAAATCAATTGCCCTATGTGCCTTATCTATCTTCCATTTGGGCCAATACCTTCTCATTCAGACGATATACCCTCACTGTTGACCAATCCTATACTGGCCGGAGATTCACGACGCTTGACAATGATAACAAATATTCCGTTGCTTCTTTTTACCTATTAGACATCAGCATGGCCTCTTCCCTCGATTTTCAGAAAATAGCATTTGATCTTTCTTTTAAAGTCGGTAATGTGCTTAATGACTATTACGAAAACATTAAAAATAGGGCAATGCCTGGAGTCAATTTTCAATTTCAAATCACTACTAAATTATGAAATACGTTCATTTTTTTCTTATCACTGTGTTAGGTGCTATTATGCTATTGTCTGCTTGTGGGGGAGATGAGGGGATACTTTCCAAAGGCCTTTATTCTGCAGGTGTCTTTGTTGTCAATGAGGGTAATTATGGAGAATCTGATGGCTCTCTTTCATTTATTGATAAACAAGGAACGGTCAATAATGATATTTATTCATTAAATAATGAGGGTGTACCGCTTGGGGATGTGGTACAATCTATGTTTGTTCATGAATCGCTGGCTTTTTTGGTAGTCAATAACAGCAACAAAGTAGCGGTGGTTCAGGCGGAAGATATGCAGCTTTTGTATACAATATCGGAATTGTCTTTGCCACGATACATCATCATTGACGGTGGGTATGGTTATATCTCAGAATGGGTAAGCTTTGGTGAGCCTGGTAGGGTATCAGTAGTTGACTTGCTGAGTCATGAAATTGTTGCTACCATACCGGTGGGTTATGGGGCGGAGTCATTGGCGATTCGTGACAATCACCTCTATGTCAGTAATAGTTTTGAAGCAAGCATCAGTGTCATAGATTTGAGTACCCACTTGGTCATTAACAACTTGACGGTCGGCGAGGGGCCCTCCTCAATGCTTCTAGATGACAGTGGTACCCTTTGGGTGCTCTGCAGTGGTGGATACGATGAGGATTGGAGTCCTTCAAATAACGGGCAGTTAGTTGCATTAAATAAGCTAGATGAGCCGTTGTTCACGGTAGATTTGGGAATGAATGTGAGCGGTAAAATAGCAATTGATCTAGCACTAGAAGTTTTGTATTTTATCAATGGTACTACGGCTTATCGTTACGACATCTCAACTACTCGTATTGATAAATTTATTGAAAATGAGCAGGCGGTGGCATTTTACGGTATTGGAGTAGCCAAGGATGGCCGGATTTATATTAGTGACTCAAAAGGGTTTCTATCTGCAGGAGAAGTAGCTATTTATGATTCGGATGCCATGCTCATTGAGACCGTTCAGGTGGGTAGAGGCCCCAATAGCTTTGTGTTTCATAATTGATATCGGCTATTTTTTAAAGGATTGCATCAATTGTTGGATACCAGATTTAACAGAAAGGGTTTCTTGTACAATTGCGGATTCGATCTCCGCTTTTTGAGCTTGTAAAGTAGGGTCTTTCAGAAACAACCGTAAGATTTGGTTGGAAAGGCCTTCTTGGAACCACTTTAAGTTTTGTTTATTTCGGTTTGATTCGAAATAATGATTGGCTTTAGTGATTTTCTGATACCGTTCAATGAGTTTCCAAACGTTATCTATGCCGGTTTGATCGATGGACGAAATGGTCTCTACTGGAATTTCCCATTGGTTGGTATTTGCAGGAAAATAATGAAGTGCTTGTTTAATAAGGGTCTTAGTTTGTTTGCTTGCCTTCAAGTTATTTCCGTCGGATTTATTAATTAGTACCATGTCGGCGAGTTCCATTAAGCCTCTTTTAATGCCTTGCAACTCGTCTCCTGCCCCTGAGATCATCAATAAAATCATAAAATCACTTAAATGTTTTACGGCCGTTTCTGATTGACCGACGCCTACCGTTTCGATGAGGATCACGTTAAATCCAGCGGCTTCGCATAGTAGGATGTTTTCTCTAGTTTTTTCTGCAATTCCCCCAAGTTGTTTGCCCGCTGGACTAGGGCGGATATAGGCATTTCGATTTAAAGAGAGCTCATTCATGCGGGTTTTATCGCCCAAGATGCTCCCATGATTAAGACTACTTGTGGGATCGACAGACAAGACGGCCACTTTATGCCCTTGCTGGATCAGATACAGGCCAAATGCTTCAATAAAGGTGCTTTTCCCCACCCCAGGAATACCAGTGATGCCAATCCGGAAGGAGTGCTCACTTTGACCCAAAGTTTCTTCAATTAATAGGGAAGCCAGTAATTCGTCCTCGGGCAGTTGACTTTCGCATAAAGTAATGGCCTTGCTTAAGATTAAACGATCTCCTGCGTTTAATCCGGACTTATATTGTTCAAGGGAAAGATTTGTTTTGTGAAATCGCATAAGGGGCCACTTAATCACGCAGTTTAAATTCAATTTGAAACCGGCATCAGTAGGTTAAATTAATGTATTATCGGCTACTACCCAACAGATAGGATACTTTAATAAACCCAATAATAAACGGATAAAATATTGATATCGGCAAAGATAGCTATCGACTTATAAAATATACTCGCTGAGATCTTTGTTTTTTATGAGATCATTTAGTTTCTCATCAACGAGTTTTTTATCAATCAAAATCTGAGAATTGGCACCGATGGTGTCAGGGATGTCAAATAAAATATCATTGAGCAGTTTACTCATAATTGTTTGCAAGCGACGCGCACCAATGTTTTCCATTTCTTCATTTACTGCAAAAGCCTTTTCGGCAATTTCTTCTAGGGCTTCATCTGTAAAATTTATAGAAACATTTTCGGATTCAATTAAAGCGATATACTGTTTGGTTAAGGCGTTTTTAGGTTCTTTAAGAATTTTTAAAAAATCAGCTTTGGTGAGATTATTCAACTCAACGCGGATTGGAAACCTTCCTTGTAATTCAGGGATCAAATCAGATGGCTTGCTAAAATGAAAGGCACCTGCCGCAATGAATAGGATATGATCTGTCTGAATGATGCCATATTTGGTGGTTACTGTGCTACCTTCCACTATGGGTAAAAGATCGCGCTGAACACCCTCTCGACTTACATCAGGACCTGATTTTCCCCCACGGCCATTGGCGATTTTATCAATTTCATCAATGAAAATGATCCCTGAATTTCCCGCCTTTAGTATGGCTTCTTCTTTGACTTCATCCATGTCAATGAGTTTTTGACTTTCCTCATCTAACAATATTTTTTTGGCTTCCCCAATGGTAACTTTCCTTTTTTTAGATTTCTTGGGCATCATATTACCCAACATGTCTTGAAGATTGATCATTGAGGATTCATCCATCATCCCACCTCCGATCATTCCAATATTACTTGCCGAAGGTGCTTTTACCTCTATTTCGATCTTTCGGTCATCCAATTCACCTGTGTTGATTTTTTCTCGAAAGCGAATTCTTGTTTTTTCATTCAGCTCAACGTCGTCGTTAGATTGGGTTGCTTCCGACCCGGGAAAGTTTTTACCTTTAGTTTTAACAGGTGGAATAAGCGCATCAAGAATGATGCTCTCTACAATTTCCTGAGCTTTTGCTGCTACTTCTTCTTTTTTCTGTAAGCGAACCATGTTTACCGATTGCTCAACCAAATCGCGCACCATACTTTCGACATCTCGGCCTACATAGCCTACTTCAGTGAATTTAGAGGCTTCAACCTTTATAAATGGGGCATCCGCAATCTTGGCTAACCTACGCGCTATTTCTGTTTTACCTACGCCTGTGGATCCTATGAGCAGAATATTGTTTGGTATGATATCACCTTGAATATCACCTTTTACATTCATTCTCCGCCACCTATTTCGAAGGGCGATGGCGACATTTCTTTTTGCTTCCGATTGCCCAATGATATACTTATCTAATTCGGTTACAATTTGTCTAGGTGTTAGATTTTCCATTTCAAAATATATTTTTTATTGCCGTAGCATTGGTTTTAATTGAAAAAAAGTTTGCCCCGCCCGAAGCGTGTATTTTCATATTGGTATAGCGGAGTTCGTAGTCTTTGATCTTTATCATGAATCCGTAACTAAGCCCAGCGCCGAATGCTCCTTGATCTAGTCTGAGTTCTTGATTTCGTCGATGATTGTAGCCCAAGATGAGTTCAACATTTTCGCCCAACACAAAGGCACTTCCTAAGTTTAAGTATCTGAAAATTTCGTTTGCCATTGTGACTGTTTGGTAGGGGTCATTAGCGAATAATTCATCCTGTGAGCGCATCAAATTAGAGGAAGTAAAGGTAAATCTAACGGGCATGTACTGCGGTTTGATTGTAGTCCCTAGTTCAATGTCAAAAGGTAGGGGAGTACTCTGCCCAGGGCTAAAATCAGTCACTAAAAAACCAGCATTTTTGATGACCATACCTACGGAAAAACTTTGGTCAGGGCTTCTGTAAAGCCCACCTAAATCAAACAAAAGAGCAGTGGCTCCAGTGCTAGAAATATAAGAACCCGCCATTTTTATATTAAGGCCAAGGCTGAAAGGACCAACCGTATGCGATTTGCCTAAATAAATAACATAATCCTGTGCCTTGAAAGTTCCAACAACGTTACCAACAACGTCAGTTTCTTCAAACATTCCATAATCCATAAATAAAACTCCTGCTGACATAGGGCCGAATTTGCTCAATTTGAATTGTGTAACGGCATTGTATCGATTGATATTTGCCATAAACGGATTAAATAGAAAATATACTTGACCTATGGTAGAATCACTTAAAAGGGCAGGGTTGTGATAACCCATCGATAAGTCACCATCCGCCATTGAGACGGCATACCCTCCCAAGGCGGCTACACGAGCATTGGCTGGAAGATTTAAAAAACTGAATCCCTGCTGAGCAGCCAAAGGAAGCCATATCAATAAACTAAGTAGGGTTAGTAATTGCTTCAAACAATGTTAGGTCTATCTTCAGGAATAATAAATTCAATGGGTTGACGAACTTTTTCATTTAATAAGGCTAAATCTAATACTTCCCGGACATTTTCAACATAGTTAATCTTGAGAGACTTCAAATAGTGCTCATTTATCTCCTCTATATCTTTCTTATTTTTTTTGCATAAAATAATTTCCTTGATACCCGCACGCTTTGCGGCAAGAATTTTTTCTTTAATACCACCAACGGGCAATACCTTTCCCCTAAGGGTAATTTCGCCAGTCATAGCCATTTTTGCCTTTACTTTTCTTTGCGTATACAATGAGGCTAGTGCGGTGAGCATGGTAATGCCCGCAGAGGGGCCATCTTTTGGGATAGCACCTGCGGGTACATGTACGTGCAGGTCATAGTGGTCAAATATTTTATATGGAATGCTTAAGTCTTCTGCATTAGAGCGAAGATAAGAAAGAGCGGTCATGGCGGATTCTTTCATCACATCACCGAGCTGGCCAGATAAAGTGAGTTTGCCTTTTCCACGACTTAAGCTAGATTCAATAAATAAAATATCTCCTCCAGAAGGGGTCCAAGCCAACCCAGTAACTACGCCAGGAAAATCATTGTTATCATAGGTTTCTTTATCAAATATTTCAGAACCTAAAATACTTCTTACTTCATTTACGGAAATTGTTGGTAAGAAGGACTCCTCCATGGCCTTGGCCTTGGCAACGTTGCGTACAACCGCTGCGATTTTTCTTTCTAAACTACGTACGCCAGATTCTCTGGTATAATCATTGATTAGCTTTTGAATCGCTTTTGTATCAAATTTCAGGTCTTTGTTTGTAAGTCCATGCTCCGTAATTTGTTTGGGGATCACATGTTTCTTAGCGATCTGAATTTTTTCCTCCAAGGTGTAACCGGTAATGTCAATGATCTCCATTCGATCTCGTAATGCTGGTTGAATAGTTTCTAGGGAGTTTGCAGTGGCAATGAAAAGGACTTTACTCAAATCGTAGTCTACTTCTAGATAGTTGTCTTTGAAGGTGTTATTTTGTTCAGGATCCAGTACTTCGAGAAGCGCTGACGATGGATCACCTCTAAAATTGCTGCTTACCTTATCTATTTCATCTAGGATGAAAACAGGGTTAGATGATTTGGCGCGTTTGATGTTTTGAAGAATTTTACCGGGCATTGAGCCAATATAGGTTTTGCGATGGCCCCTGATTTCTGCTTCGTCATGTAATCCACCTAATGACATACGAATGTACTTTCTGCCCAAGGCCTCTGCTATGGATTTCCCCAATGAAGTTTTACCAACACCCGGAGGACCGTAAAGGCATAAAATAGGGCCTTTTATATCCTCCTTCAATTTCCGTACGGCAAGGTATTCCAAAATTCTATTCTTCACCTTCTCCAATCCAAAATGATCACGATCAAGTATTTTTTGAGCGTTTTTTAGATCAAAATTATCGTTAGTGATCTCTCCCCAGGGCAAATCGATGAGCATTTCGATGTAGTTCATGGCAACTGGATATTCGGCAGCTGCGGGGTTCATTCGAAGGATTTTATCGGATTCTTTTAGGAAGTGTTTATGGACTTCTTCTGGCCATTTTTTTTCATCAGCTCTTTTTCTAAGGGCTTGTATTTCTTGATCTGGTCCTTCATTACCCAACTCATTCTGTAGAATGCGCATTTGCTGTCTCAAAAAATAATCTCGTTGCTGATGATCGATGTCCGTATGTACTTTCTTTTGAATTTCTTGCTTCAGTTGAAGCATTTGAAGGTTTTTGAGCATCAAACTAAGCAATTTTTCCGCTCTAAGGATGGGATCATCAAGTTCTAATAGCGTCTGTTTTTCCGCAACTTCTGCATTGACATTTCCAGATAAAAAATGAGTCAAGTAGGAGTAATTATCAATATTGTCTAGTGCAATTTTGGCTTCCTTTGGTATTTCCGGATTTAGCTTCATGATCTTATAAGCGGTATCCTTGAGTGATTGGGTAAGGGCCTGTGTTTTTTCTTTATTTAAATCAAAGTCGAGATCATCAAGAACCTGGTATTTTGCTTTGATATAAGGAGTTTCGGTAATGATTTCATTTATTTTAAATCGCTTTTGACCTTGTATGATGATGGTTGTGTTGCCATCTGGGAGAACCAGCATTTTAAGAATTTTGGCAACAGTGCCGATGGTATTTAAGTCCTCAGCACTTGGTTCTTCAATTTTTACATTTTTTTGTGCGGTCACTCCGATAATACGATCTCCCTTGTATGCGTGCTTTACTAATCTTACTGATTTTTGACGACCTACGGTAATAGGGATTACAACACCTGGAAATAATACGGTATTTTTGATAGGGAGTATGGGTAATTCTGAAGGTAACTGACTGTCTTTAAGCAAATTGATTTCATCAGCGGCAATTAGTTGGATGATTTCTTCAGGCTCATCAGCTGAAGATTCTGAAAAAAAATATTCTAAATCTTTATTCATATATGTCAATGTGGCAGTTTTATACCTTTCTTTAGTTATAATATTGATAACTCTTTAAGTGGCAATACCTATGCCAAATAACCAAAAACTCTATGATTTAGGATTATCTTTATTTTTAAAATTGGATGATCCTGACTTTAGAGAAGTCTAAATTATGAACAAAAATACAATCTTCCTTTTGATTAGCGTCTTCCTTTTGATCGTAGAAAGTACCGCTCAAAATAAAAATACGCAAGTAGTCGACCTCAAAGTGGATTCAATGCCATCAAAAATTTTTGTAAATCAATTTCAGTTTGAAAACGTTAATAAGATCCCACATTATTTTAAAAAATCTCAAGTTGACGACCTCAATAAGTTTGAAAGGCAAAGAGATTATAAACGACAATATGAACTTTTAGATAAGTACGTGAGGAATTTCGGGATTGAAAACTTTTATTCTGAAACCCGTATGATATGGAGACTGGCTAAGTTGACAGAAATGTTTGGTGACGATGAAGATGCCAAATCATTGTATCGCTTGGTACTGAGACATCACCACGATGACATCAATCTAAATGAAATTGAATTGTATTATGATTCGCTCAATCGGCAAGAAACCTCACGATTTGTTCCTATTGACTATTACTATGAGATGGTCGAGCATCGCAAACTAATAGATACCTTAATGCCACCAAAGGGGGTTTTGTTAAACATGGGTTCTTTAGTGAATAGTCGCGGTGCGGATTATGGGCCTTCATTAAGTAAAAGCAATGGTGCCTTACTCTTTACCTCACAGCGGGAAGAACTGGGTATTCAACTTGACGAACGAAAAAACGAAGATCTTTACATTAGCTATCCAGATACATACGGTACTTGGTCCAGGGCTCTTGCCATGGAGGGAATTAATTCACCCTATAATGAGGGGTCAGCCGTCATCAGTGCGGATGGGTTGACTTTGTATTTTTCTAGATGTGATTGCCCCTCTTGTTATGGTGACTGTGATTTGTTCAGTGCTCGTTTTCAAGACAGCGTTTGGATGGATATTCAAAATTTAGGTATTAATGTCAATAGTTTAAGTTGGGATTCTCATCCCGCATTGTCTCATGGGGAAGATACGTTATTTTTTGCCTCTGATCGATTAGGTGGGTTTGGTATGTCGGATATTTATTTTTCAGTCAAAAACAATGAATCATGGACGACTGCTAAAAATATGGGTCCGATCATTAATACTCGGGGTAATGAGGTAAGTCCGTTTTATCACGCCGTTTTTGATGTAATGTATTTTTCATCTAACGGACAATTATACAACTTCGGCGCATACGATATTTACAAGTCCTATAAGATAGGAGAGAATTGGAGTGAACCTATCAATATCGGACCGCTGGTAAACGGTAAAGGCAGTGAGTTTTATTTTACAATTGATTCCGAGTCCAAGAATCTATATTATGCAAGATCCACCTCTAGTGATCTTAAAAAATTGGATTTGTATTCTTTTCCACTTCCGATGGGAGCCAGACCTGACGCAAGGGCAAGATTAATAGGCAGTCTTAGGGATTCGCTTACGGGGCAGCCTTTTGGCGGTATTGTGTCTGTAATTGACATGGATGACGGTATTGAAGTCGCACCTAAATATCTAAAACGAGATGGAACCTTTGAGTTCGATTTAATAGATCAGCGCAATTATTTATTGGTAATTCAAGGAGATGATTTCTTTAGAATCGAACAGGCATTCTATATGGATGGGTACGTTGAAATTAATAAAGTCACAGAACCTTTGTTGGCTAGAATCAAATTTGAGTCTGTTGAGTTTGATAATGGAAAATCTGAAATAAAGCCTGAAATGTATTCGGATCTGAACAAGTTGATCAATTTTTTGTATGACAATCCGGAATTCAAATTAAAAATATCTGGTCATACGGATTCTCAGGGTAGTCCAGAGACAAACTTAAAGCTATCCAAAGAACGGGCTGAAAATATTAGAGATTATTTGGTAATTTTCGCTGGTATTTTAGAAGTTCGTGTTGATTTTGAAGGCTATGGTAGTGAGCATCCGCTAATTGAAGAAAGGTCAGATGAAGATCGAAGCATCAATAGAAGAGTAGAGTTTCAAATCTATCGAGAGGGCATTGAAGTCCAAAAGGTTGACAATTGAAAGGAATTAAAAAGAAAACAGCTGAATGATCTAGGCTGTTTTCTTAAAAAAGCTTTACTATATCGTTGAGAATGGCAAAGGCCATCAGGCCAAGTAGCAGTACCATTCCTACTTTTTGTGCGTTTTCCAGAAAGGTGTCAGATGGTTTCTTACCCGTGACGATTTCCCAAGTAAGGAAAACCACATGCCCTCCGTCAAGCGCGGGAATAGGTAGAAAATTCATGAAAGCGAGTACCATCGATAATAATCCTGTAATACGCCAGAAGTTGACCCAATCCCAAGTGCCCCCAAAAAATTTGGCGATACCGATAGGACCTGATAAAGATTTGCTAGGCGACACGTCACCCGAAAACATTTTCCTAAAGGCTTTGATATTGTCCCAAACGATGCGGAAGGCAAGACTCGTGCCTATAGGTACCGCCTCAGCTAAAGTATATTCAACCGTGGAAATGTCATTCAAAGATTTTCCGTAGAATCCAATTTTACCATTTTCAGTTACCTGAATGTTGAGTTCTTTTTGCTCTCCTGATCGACTTACGCCAATGATGATTTGTTTTCCAGCGAGGGTATCAAGTGCGGATTCCAGTTGGTCATAATACGCAATTTCTTGTTCATTGATCGAGATAATTCTATCACCTGCCTGCAATCCACCTAGCGCTGCATTGCTTTCAGGTTCAACGCTCCCAACCTCAAAAATCATTCTAAATGAAATGAATTTGGGTGGATTGTCTTTATCTGCAAAATTATTCACGAAGTCATTTGGGATCGGAATCGTCAGCTTTTGATTATTTCGATCAACGGTAAAATACCCATTATTGGTAAGGAGGACTTCACTACTTCTCAAATCCCTGAAATGTGTATAATCATTGCCATTAATGTCTACAATTCTGTCACCTGTTTCCAGACCTATGGATTGACCCAATTCATAAGAAACAATACCATGCACATTGAGCGATTCTTTTGATAGAAAGGTGTCTCCCTGCGAATAAGTATATCCAATAAAGATGATGACGCCTGTAATCACATTAACAATAATACCTCCCATCATGACAATTAAGCGCTGCCAGGCCGGTTTAGATCTAAATTCATAGGGTTGAGGTTCTGTATTTAAGGAAGCTACATCTAGAGATTCATCGATCATTCCGGAAATTTTAACAAATCCGCCCAAGGGGATCATGCCGATAGAGTATTCGGTCTCACCAAACTTCTTCCCCCAAATTTTAGGTGGAAACCCAATTGAATATTGTTCCACCCGCATGCCAAAGGCTTTGGCGGCAAGTAAATGCCCCAATTCATGCAATCCTACTAAAATGGACAATCCTAAGATCAATTGTCCTGCCATCACGATACCTTCCATTACTTAATTAATTCGTTTGCTTTATGTCTTGTTTCCTTATCAGTATTGACCAAATCTTCAAGTTTGGGCGCTCGAAGATAAGTCACTTTTTCGAGGCATTTTTCAATAATTTCAGATATCTGTAAAAATCCTATCCGATCTTGTAAAAATGCGGCGACCGCTACTTCATTAGCCGCATTAAGAATACACGGATGATTACCTCCTGAAATGCCGGCATCGTATGCCAATTGTAGGTTACGAAAAGAATCCCTATCAGGTTGCTCAAAGCTGAGTTGTGGATGATCCATAAAATTGAATCTCGGGAAATTTGACTCGATTCGATTTGGATAGCCAAGGGCGTATTGAATAGGCAATTTCATGTCAGGAAGTCCCATTTGCGCCTTCATAGATCCATCTTCAAATTGCACCATCGAATGAATAATAGATTGCGGATGGACAATTACTTCAATTTGATCCATTTTCAGTCCAAATAACCATTTTGCTTCAATGACCTCTAGTCCCTTATTCATGAGTGTGGCAGAATCTATGGTAATTTTGGCACCCATCGTCCAGTTGGGATGCTTCAAGGCTTGTGCTTTGGTGACGTTCCGTAAAAAATCTGTCTTTTTACCTCTAAAAGGCCCCCCTGAAGCGGTTAATATGATTTTTTCTACTGGATTTTGAAATTCACCTGCCAAACATTGAAAAATCGCAGAATGCTCCGAATCTACCGGATAAATGTTGACCCCATTTTGTTTGGCCAATTCGATAATGATTTCGCCAGCTACTACTAGGGTTTCTTTATTGGCCAAGGCGATAGGCTTCTTTGCTTCAATGGCATTAATAGTGGGCATTAATCCAGCATAGCCCACCAGTGCCGTCAAGACGATATCTATACTGTCCATTTGAACGGCACTATTGACCGCTGACATCCCAGCATATACTTTAATATCTAACGGGTCCAATGCATTAAAGACTTCCTTGTAGATAGATTCGTCAGTGACTACCACCACATTGGGAAGAAATTTTTTTCCTTGGGCGATGATCAATTGGGCATTGGAGTGGCAGGTCAATAGTTCTATTCCAAAGGCTGCTGGATTCGCTTCAATTACTTCAAGGGCTTGTGTCCCGATTGATCCGGTGGATCCGAGAATGGCTACTTTCTTCAATTTAGATGGGTTCATGCTGAAGGTAATGGGTAAGTGGCTCTGCGATTTTTCGATCATTACTTAATCTTGGTACCTTATTTTGCCCCCCCAATTTACCAATGGATTTCATGTATTCAATAAATCCTTGATTGCGTATTGAATAGATATGTAATTCACCTAGAATAGCACCTGTTATAAGGTCGTCATAATAGGCGTTTAGGAGTTGCATTTGCGAATTTAATTCTTTTTTGAACGCGCTCATATCATTGGGAGCATTTGCGAATTCAATATACCACTCATGCCTTGGTAATCCAGATAGAGGTGCGACATTGGGCGCTACCGTAAATTCAGTTAATTCGATTTCTGGAAATTTATGACATGCATTTTTCATCGCTTTTTCGACTTCTTCTCCAATCACATGTTCTCCAAAGGCGGAAATAAAATGTTTGATTCTACCCGTGACGAGTATGCGATGTGGATAGGTGGATACAAACTTGATAGTATCCCCAATCGAATATCCCCATAGGCCAGCATTACTATTTAATATGAGGGCATAATTGACACCTATTTCAACCTCTTCAAGGGTAATCCTCGTTGGGTGCTCCATGAAAAATTCAGTGACCTCGATAAATTCAAAAAAGATACCACTATTGGAGAGCAATAATAATCCTTCAGCATCTTGTCGGTCTTGATAGGCGATGAATCCCTCGGAAGCAGGATAGGTTTCAATACTATCAATTCGTTTCCCAATTGTTTCGAATAATTTGTTTCGATAGGGATCGAAATTGACACCACCATAAACGAATAATGAAAAATTAGGGAAGAGGTCTTTAATAGACTTGCCGGTTTTTGAAACCAATTTGTCAAAATACATTTGGACCCAAGGGGGGATGCCAGAGATCAGGGACATGTCTTGGCGTTGGGTTTCGCTGACAATTTGATCAACTTTTGTTTCCCAGTCTTCAATACAGTTAGTCTCATAACTAGGCATTTGATTAGCGCGCAGATAAGTAGGGATCAAATGATTCACAATACCGGATAGTCGACCCGTAGGAATGCCGGCAGTAGTTGTTAAAGTAGGACTTCCAGAAAGAAAAATAAGTTTTTTATCTAAAAAATGATTTTTACCGGTTTGATGAACGTAGGAGAGTAGGGCATTTCTCGCACTATTAATATGATTGGGAATGGAATCCCGTGTAATAGGGATATACTTGATCCCACTGGTGGTACCTGAGGTTTTGGCCAAATAGGCGGGTGTCCCCTTCCATAATACATCTTTTTTACCTTGTAGTATTTGGTCTATATAAGGCTTGAGTCCTTCATAATCATTGATGGGGACGGCGGCTACAAAATCGCTGTGGTCTTGAACATCTTGTAATTGATGGTCCTTTCCAAATTGAGTATTTTTTCCAATCCGAATCAAGTTTTTCAAAATGACTTTTTGATATTTAATTGGATTCAATGACCAATCGTTTTGGTCATTGATTACCCATTGTGCCAAAGGCTTACTCAAAAGGGATCTTATTCCCATAATTGTGAAAATAAGTTAAAATAATATTTCAATCTTTTCATTATGGCAAAATTACTATTGTTGAAGTAAGATTTAGGGACTCTTAGCTATTCATTTGTATGAACAAGTATTTTTTAACTGCGATTATAGGATTTTTTAGTGTCTTGATCGGATTGTGTCTTGGTCTCTGGTTTTTTAAACAAGAATTGTCCAGGGGGCTTCTAAGAGAACAAAAAAGTACGCCAGCAAAGATCGTTGATCTGGTGCTTCGGGCTTCGGGCGTTGTGAATCCTTCATTCAAACGGATGCAGCCATCAATCCAGGCAATAGTGGAGGCGCATTGGTCAATCGGCAAGGCCAGCTTATAGGCATAAATACGGCTATTTTATCAGGAATGAGATCATATGCGGATATTTTTTGCTGTCTTTACCAAATTGTCAAAAAGATATTTGACAATTTGGTAAAGTATTGGGAGTTTCAGAAGGCTTTTATAGGGGCTGATTTTTAGATATTGATAGCAAAATAGCTAAGGACCTTCAATTGGATAATTTTGACGGCGTGATCCTAGACAATGTACAAAAAGAGGTTGCAGCGGACAACAGCCTATTGAAGAGGGAGATATTATCAGAAAATTGAACGGCCAATTCATCCAATCTAAGTCTAATCTGGAGGAATACCTAGCTAATTTATACCCTGGAGATCAGGTCGAAATAGGACTAAAAAGAGATAACCGGACAATGTTCAAAAACATCACTTTATTAAATAAGGATGGGGGAATCGGCGGGGCAAAGCATGAAATTTATCATTCAAAATTTTTAGCTGCAGATTTTGAAATAGTTTCCAAGGTGGAGCGGACTTTTCTTCAAATTGATAATGGGGTGAAAGTATTAGATTTCGATGCCAGAGGTTATTTTTCAGGATTTGATTTACCAAAGGAGTTTATTGTGACAGCGGTCAATAAGATGTCCATTGAAACGCCTGATCAGCTCGATGAAATTAGCTATTTTTTAATTTCAACTTTTTCCGTAATTCTTCTATTGAATATTTGAATTTGCTATTGGCATCAATCATATCACTGACAGACTGCAGGGCATAAATAACAGTACTGTGATCTCTTCCTCCAAAATGGTATCCAATTGATTTTAAGGAGTGGTTGGTGTAGTCTTTGGCAAAGTGCATTGCGACTTGACGGGCAATGACAATTTCTTTTTTACGCGTTTTTGCCTTCAAATCATCAATGGAAATATTAAAGAATTCACCTACTGTTTTTTGGATATAATCGATACTTACTTCGGAATCTATATCGGCAACAATATTTTTTAGGATTGTTTTGGCTAGTTCTAAATCGACTTCTACATTGGTTAATGAAGCATGGGCGATCATTGAGATAATGACCCCTTCAAGCTCACGGATATTGGTGTTCACGCTATAGGCGAGGTATTCGATAATTTGATCTGTAATCAGAATACCATCAGCCTGCAATTTCTTTTTGATAATGGCGATCCGAGTTTCAAAATCCGGTTTTTGAATATCCGCCGTCAAACCCCACTTAAATCTTGAGACCAATCGCTCTTGAAGCCCACTTAGGTCTTTGGGTGACCTATCCGAAGTCATGATGATTTGTTTACCAGATTGATGCAAGTGATTAAAAATGTGAAAAAATATTTCTTGGGTTTTTTCTTTGTCTTTTAAAAATTGGACATCGTCCAACATGAGGACATCCACATTTCGATAATAAGCAATAAATTCTTGAAGACTATTACTTTTCAACGCATCTATAAATTGGTTAGTGAATTTCTCAGACGAAACATAGAAAACATATTTTTCGGGATGCTTGCGTTTGATTTCATTTCCAATGGCTTGTATAAGATGTGTTTTTCCTAAGCCAACACCCCCGTAAACCATAAACGGATTGAACGAGGTAATACCAGGTTTTTTGGAAACGGCAAACCCGGCAGATCTGGCTAGTCGGTTGCAGTCGCCTTCGATGTAGTTATCAAACTGGTAATTGGGATTGAGATTAGAATCTCGGGCCAATTCCTGCATGAAATGTGGATTTTTGTACTTGTCGTAGCCGTTGACCCTAGTTTTATTGAAACCGCCGCTATTTCCTCCGACATTGACCGTGTAAGGCTGATTGGCTTCGCTGCCATTGTCCATGATGACCGAGTACTCTATCTTGCCATTTGGACCAATTACTAGGTTGACTGCTTCATGAAGAATGTGGACGTAATTTTCTTCTAGCCATTCATAAAAAAACTGACTAGGGACTTGTATTGTCAAGATTTGACCTTCAAGTCGGATTGGAATAACGGGCGTAAACCAAGTATTGAAACTTTGCTCAGGAATATGTTCTTTAATAAATGAGAGACATTTGTCCCATTTCTCTACATGCATGAACTGCTAATCTTGATGGTGGTTATTAGGTTTCCCCCGATCTTTTTATAAGTGGGGCACCAAAGAAACAATAAAAAAAGCGAACAAAAAAATGAATATTTGGTTGTCTAATTGAGAATATTCATTACTGTATCAACAAGGCTCTTTTACTCAATAAAATTCTTGTAAAAAAACAATAATTTTCAAAATTATATATTTGTTAGGTAGTATACGTACAAGGATTAAATTTGTAATAAATGAGTATGATCAAACTTAACTTTGATGAATTTCACAAAACAAACTTCACCGACTGGTTCGCTGAGATAAGTCAAAATAGTGCTGGTAGCACCCTAGCAGATCAGCTCACATGGAAAGATGAATTTGAGCTTTCACTGGGGGCCTTCTATGATCAAAGTAATAGTGTGGCTGCCGCCTACATTTCTGCCTATTTTGTTCACCAGCCATTTAGAAATTGGCAGCTACTGCAACGCATTCAGGTCCAAGATGAAAAACAGGCAAATGAGGAAGCTTTGACGGCATTAAATAATGGCTGTGAGGGTATTGTGTTTGATTTAACGGAGGTTTCACCAAATCCAAAAATATTATACAGGGAGATTGCCCCTCAATACTGTATTGTCATGTTGATGGGTAGCAGAGAGCAGGATGTTAAGGCTTATTTTGATTATTATGCTTCCCTTGAAAGGACTGCCTTTCGAGGCGGAGCAGATATTCCGGTGGGGAACTATCCTTTTTTTGCCAATATCATCAAATGCAATAACCCAAGGAAGATAAGTGATATTGCGCGACTGATCGTAGACGTCATAGATTTATTGAAAAATAGTGAGCAGTCTGTGATTGTTGAGTTGGCTCAAGGCAATCATTTTTATCATGAATTGACCCTTCTAAGGACCTTACGCTTTTTAATACCAACTATTTGTAAGCAGCAAGGGATTCCTTATTCTGAAGATCGGTTTTTAATTCATGGTTTTTCTGGAAGCAGGGAACCCTTGGAGCAGGGACTTATTGCTAATAGCACTTCTGGTGTTGCTATGGTATTGGGAGGGGCCAATTTCATCTCTTTTCAATTGAATGATGCTCAGCATGAAAATGCCCAAAGATTTTCTAGAAACATAGGGAATCTTTTACGCGAAGAAGCCCTGCTTAGTACAGATCAAGATCCTATAACGGGCGCTTATTTTTTTGATTTTTATTGCCATCTTCAATGTCAGGCCTTGTGGAAATTGATCCGGCAGTATTTTGGTGGTTTGGATTATGGTCAACTTATTGGGAGTCATGAAACGCCTCCTAGATCCTTAAGGTTAGATGGATTTTCACCTGGATTTCCTCCTTTTTTGAGAGGCCCTTACCACACCATGTATGCCATTCGTCCGTGGACTATTCGACAATATGCTGGTTTCTCTACGGCAGAGGCATCCAATTCTTTCTATCGCAAGAATTTGGCGGCAGGTCAAAAAGGACTTTCTGTAGCGTTTGATTTAGCGACGCATCGAGGTTATGATAGCGATCATTCTCGAGTGGAAGGAGATGTTGGTAAAGCAGGAGTAGCCATCGACTCAGTAGAAGATATGAAAATACTATTTGATCAGATACCACTTGATCAAATGTCGGTTTCGATGACAATGAACGGGGCTGTCATACCCATTATGGCTTTTTTTATAGTGGCCGCAGAAGAGCAGGGCATTCGGCCTGATCAACTTACGGGGACTATTCAGAATGACATTCTCAAGGAATTTATGGTGAGGAACACCTATATCTATCCACCCAAACCTTCTTTGAGAATTATCGGTGACATTTTTAAGTATACGTCCACTAATATGCCCAAATTCAATTCGATAAGCATCAGCGGTTATCACATGCACGAAGCAGGAGCTTCTGCATCGCTTGAATTGGCGTTCACACTCGCAGACGGCTTGGAGTATGTGAGAAAAGGTTTAGAAGTGGGTGTTGAGATAGACGATCTAGCCCCTAGACTCTCATTTTTCTGGGGCGTAGGAATGAACTTTTTGACGGAGATCGCAAAAATGCGTGCCGCAAGGATTTTATGGGCCAAGTTGATTAAATCATTCGATCCCCAGAATCCCAAGAGCATGGCACTTCGGGCGCATTGTCAGACCTCTGGTTATAGTCTTACCGCACAAGACCCCTATAATAACGTAAGCCGTACGGTTATTGAAGCCTTGGCAGCTGTTTTTGGACATACCCAATCATTGCATACCAACTCATTGGATGAGGCGATCGCGCTGCCGACCGATTATTCGGCAGCCATTGCCAGAAATACCCAAATTTATCTACAAAAAGAAACGACCATCCCTAAGGTAATAGATCCTTTTGGGGGCTCAAATCACTTAGAAAAGCTTACTGAAGGACTTATTGACGAAGCTTGGGTTATCATTCGGGAAATAGAAGGCATGGGAGGAATGGCTGCTGCCATTGAGCAAGGGTATCCCAAAATGAAAATTGAGGAGGTTGCTGCCATGAAGCAAGCGAGAATTGATATTGGCGTTGAAACCATTGTTGGTGTAAATAAATATTTGACCCTAGAAAAAGATACCTTTGAAATATTAGAAATTGATAATCAAAAGGTACGAGCCAGTCAAATGGAGCGGTTAAATCGAGTAAAGTCCGAACGAGACCCATCCAGGACGGCCGCATCCCTAGACGCGTTGGCAGTTTGCGCAAGCTCAGGACTAGGAAATCTCCTTGAACTGGCAATTAATGCAGCACGAGAACGGGCTACTTTGGGAGAAATCACATTAGCTATGGAAAAAGAATTTGGAAGATACAAGGCAACTCAGCAAACCATTTCAGGTATTTATGCTCATTCTGCGAGTCAAAATCCATTTTTTCAAAAGGCACAGCAAATGTCCAATCAATTTGCTGAAAAAGCAGGACGTAGACCACGCATCTTAATTGCCAAAATGGGTCAGGATGGTCATGACCGTGGGGCCCGGGTCATTGCTACTAGTTTTGCTGATTTGGGATTTGATGTAGATATTGGCCCCTTGTTTCAGACCCCTGCCGAGACGGCCATGCAAGCGGCCGAGAACGATGTTCATTTTGTGGGAGCATCCTCGCTGGCAGGTGGACACCGTACCTTGATTCCACAACTTATAGACGAGTTAAAAAAACTGGGTCGCGGGGAGATCGGAGTGATTGCTGGAGGCGTGATTCCAAAGCAAGATCATGCGTTTTTGAATACGGCCGGAGTATTGGCTATTTTCGGCCCAGGTACGGTCATTTCGATTGCTGCCATTGAGATTTTAGAAAAATTTGAGGGTTAGAAAAATTCTTCTCTTTGATAAGTCTATAATTGGTGGCTGAAATCTATTCATGCGTTCTTAAAATAGGTCGAGTAAGACAGGTTGGTCCACCACCACCCTTGACACTGATTTCTGAACCTTGATAAGTGAATACAGAGACACCGACATTTTCCAATCGGGTTTGTGTGACTGGGTTCCCAGCAACCATTAATAC
>TARA_B110000503_G_scaffold116793_1_pt1 | contig 26627 bp, 15 predicted proteins | sample TARA_B110000503 | Tara Oceans TARA_B110000503 (sample SAMEA4397472) | marine metagenome | biome: Polar Biome; feature: [SRF] surface water layer (ENVO:00010504); material: water (ENVO:00002006), including particulate matter (ENVO:01000060) such as... | depth 5 m | reverse complement strand
TGAAATTTCTGATTTGTTTATAAAAAAGGTGGAAAAACAAATTATAGAAGCGCCGGAGTTTTATACTTGGACTCATAAAAGATGGAAGCATAAAGACAAAGACACGTCTAAAAAATTATAATTACAGAAACTTTTCTGATATGTCTTTAATGAATGTATTAGCTAATTCATCTGCTAATTCTTGAGTTTTAGCCTCGCTATATATTCTTATTATAGGCTCTGTATTGCTTTTCCTAAGCTGAACCCAAGATTTTTTAAAGTCAATCTTCAATCCATCAACAACATTAATGTTTTCAGAAGAATGTTTTTTTATTAAAAATTCTTTAATAGCATCAAAATCTAAGTCATCATTAAGTTGAAGCTTCTGCTTACTCATAAAGTATGTCGGATACTCTTCCTTTAACTTAAGAACAGAAATGTTTTTTTCAGCTAACAAATTCAAAAATAAAGCTATACCCACAAGCGAGTCTCTTCCATAATGAGATTCTGGATAGATTACTCCTCCATTACCTTCACCACCTATAACAGCATTATTTTTTTTCATCATTTCAACCACATTAACTTCTCCTACCGCACTAGATTCATAAGAACACCCATGTTTAATAGTTACGTCTCTTAAAGCACGAGTAGAGCTTAAATTACTTACTGTAGATCCTGGAGTTTTATTAAGGACAAAGTCTGAACAAGCAACTAAAGTATACTCCTCTCCAAAAACACTGCCATCTTCACAGACAAAAGCTAAACGGTCAACATCCGGATCAACCACTATTCCAAGATCTGCACTATTCTCAATTACTAACCTTGACAGATCTGTTAAATTTTCCTTTAACGGTTCAGGGTTATGAGGAAAGTGCCCATTTGGTTCACAATAAAGCTCGATTACTTCTACTCCTAGTTTTTTCAAAAGTTTTGGCACAGCTATACCACCTGTTGAGTTTACTGCATCAACTACTACTTTAAATTTTGAAGATTTAATTTTGTTTACATCTAATACATCCAAAGACAAAACTTGATCTATATGAATGTCTATATAATTATCGACTTCGGTTATTTTACCCAATGCATCTACTTCATTATACTCAAAATCAGAGTTCTCTGCTAATTCTAAAATTTCTACACCATCATCAGCACTAAGAAACTCACCATTGCTATTTAACAACTTTAAAGCATTCCACTGCTTAGGATTATGACTAGCAGTAATGATTACTCCTCCACTTGCATTTTCCAAAGGAACAGCTATTTCAACTGTAGGTGTAGTTGAAAGTCCAATATCTATAACCTCAAAACCTAACCCCACCAATGTATTCATCACTAAACTTTGAACCATAGAACCTGAAATTCTTGCATCTCTACCTACTACAATTTTATTATTCTCACTATGACACTTAATCCAAACACCATATGCTGAAGTAAATTTGACAACATCTAACGGAGTCAGGTTGTTTCCTACTGTACCACCTATTGTTCCCCTAATGCCTGAAATAGATTTGATTAATGTCATTTAATATTTTTTTACAAATATACTACATCATTGTTTCAATTCTAATTTTGAATAAGTATTTTAGAAGAAAAATGACTAAAATCATGTTATACAGATTCTTAACCTTCGTGTTTATATTTATTCAATTTAGTTGTGATAGTAACAATGTTAAAAGAGGAGTTGTCTCTGAAAACGCAATGGTAGTCACTGCAAGAGAAGAAGCCTCTAAAATAGGGATTGAAATATTAAAAAAAGGTGGTAATGCCTTTGATGCAATGGTTGCTACTGAATTAGCCCTAGCTGTTGCCTATCCTTTTGCTGGAAATATTGGTGGTGGTGGATTTATGGTTTATAGAAAAAATAGTGGTGAAATAGGAGCGTTAGACTATAGAGAAAAAGCTCCGATGGGTGCAACTAAGGACATGTACTTAGATGAAGACGGTAATGTTATAAAAGACTTAAGTACAGTTGGGGGACTTGCAGTAGGGGTTCCTGGTACAGTAGCTGGTGTGTTTGAAGTATATGAAAAATTTGGTACTCTACCGATTGAAGAAATATTTGAGCCAGTGATTAAGCTAGCTTTAAAAGGAGTTGTTGTTACAAACAAACAAGAAATAAGATTAAAAAAATATAATTCACAGATTAATAACGATAAAACTTTTTGGAATGGAAGTGATTATATTCAATATGAAAAGTCTAGTCTATGGAAACAGGTTTGGAAAGAAAAGGACACCATAAAATATAATTCATTAGCAAAAACATTAAATAGAATAATGCTAAATGGTAAAAAGGAATTTTATGAAGGTGAAACTGCCTCTAAATTAGTTAAGTTTCTTCAAAATAATGGAGGAATCATAACTATGGAAGATTTAAAATCATATGAACCAAAATGGAGAGAACCTATAATTTTTGAGTATGATGACCTAAAGATAATTTCAATGTCCCCTCCTTCTAGTGGTGGAATTTGTTTGGAACAAATTATGAAGATGGTTAATCCATTTGATCTTCAACAATATGGTCATAATAGTGTTGATTACATCAAAGTATTGGTGGAAGCAGAAAGAAGAGCATATGCAGACAGAAGTTTTTATTTAGGAGATCCTGATTTTAATGAAATTCCCTATACAGAAATAACTAGTGATGAATATTTACTTGACAGGATGAAAGATTTTTCTTTTTCCACCCCTACTCTATCTAAAAACCTTAATCCTGGAGATATAAATATTAGTGAAAGTAATGAGACTACTCATTACTCCATTTTAGATCAGTTCGGCAATTCAGTTTCCGCAACCACAACATTAAACGGAGCTTATGGCTCAAAATTATACTCCGATGAATTAGGTTTTTTTTTAAATAATGAAATGGATGACTTTAGCAGTAAGCCAGGTGTTCCAAACATGTATGGGCTTATTGGTTCCAAAGTAAATCGTATTGAGCCAGAAAAAAGAATGCTGAGCTCAATGACACCAACTATAATTGAAAAAAACAATGAATTATATATGGTTTTAGGAACTCCTGGTGGAGCAGCCATTATTACATCAGTACTTCAAACAATATTAAATGTTCATGAGTTTGAAATGGGCATGCAAGAAGCCGTTAATGCACCAAGGTTTCACCATCAATGGTTGCCCGATGTAGTTCTGTTTGAAACAACCGGATTTGATAAGAATGTCACAGACAAGGTAGCTAAAGATGGATACAAAACATACTTTGACAGCTCTAGAATTACTTCAAAAGTTGAAGGAATTCTGATTTTAAATGATGGTAAAATTGAAGGTGGGGCAGATAAAAGAGGAGATGATAAAGCTGTTGGATTTTAAAAATATAAATACTCTATTTTATTCTATTAAATATCATAAAATTGTAGATTTACATCATGAATGAAATGGAGGGTAAAATTGAGATTAAAGGTGCTAGATCACATAATTTAAAAAATATTGATGTTACCATACCTAGAGAGAAATTAGTTGTAATTACTGGCTTATCTGGCAGTGGTAAATCATCACTTGCTTTTGATACAATTTATGCAGAAGGTCAAAGAAGATATATAGAAACTTTTTCCTCTTATGCAAGACAGTTTTTAGGGAGCTTAGAACGTCCAGATGTAGATAAAATTGACGGCTTATCCCCTGTTATAGCAATTGAACAAAAATCGACTAATAAATCTCCAAGATCTACAGTTGGTACCATCACTGAAATTTATGATTTTTTAAGATTACTGTTTGCTAGAGCTAGCGAAGCCTATAGCTATGAAACAGATAAGAAAATGATTAGCTATACAGATGATCAAATCATTGAATTAATCCAAAATAACTATAGTAATAAAAAAGTAATTTTATTAGCTCCAGTCATCAAGTCTAGAAAAGGTCATTACAGAGAATTATTTGAACAAATAAGTAAACAAGGTTTTACTCAGGTTAGAATTGATGGAGAAATTGTCGACTTAGTAAAAGGACTTAAATTAGACAGGTACAAGATTCATGATATTGAGATTGTGATTGACAAACTTAAGTTAAATGATGATGACAATAATCAAAAAAGATTACTAGAAAGTATTAGGACTGCAATGTATCATGGAGAAGGGACGATTATGTTAGTTGATATAGATAATGCTGATTTTAGGTATTTTAGTAAAAATTTAATGTGTGAGGCATCAGGAATATCTTATCAAAATCCTGAGCCAAACAACTTCTCATTTAATTCCCCAAAAGGTGCGTGTGAAAGCTGTAACGGGATTGGCACCATTAATATAGTTAATATTGATAAAATCATAGTTGACAAAACAAAATCAATAGAAAATGGAGGTATTTCAGTATTAGAAAACAAAGAAGGGTCCTGGATATATAAGCAAATTGAAACAATAGCAAAAAAATATAATTTTAGTTTAAAAGATCCAATTAAAACTATTCCTAAAAAAGGTATAGAGATGATTCTTTATGGTGGTAAAGATGATTTTATTGTAGAAAGTAAATCGTTAGGAGTTAAAAGAGATTATAAAATTGATTTTGAAGGTATTATAAACTTCATAAAATATCAATTTGATAATGCAGAGTCAAAATCCATAAAAAGATGGGCGAAAAACTATATGAATAGCGTTAAGTGCGAGGATTGTAATGGAACAAAATTAAAGAAAGAGTCCCTTTATTTTAAAATAAACAATAAAAACATTGACCAATTAGTAAACATGGATATTTCAGATCTTTTGGATTGGTTTAACAATCTCGATAAAAAGCTATCAAAAAATCAAAAGAAAATAGCTGAAGATGTTAATAAAGAAATAAAGAGCAGATTACAATTTTTAATTAATGTAGGGTTAGATTACTTAACCCTAAGTAGAAGTGCAAAAACTCTTTCTGGTGGTGAGAGTCAAAGAATTCGATTAGCTACTCAAATTGGATCTCAATTAGTTGGTGTATTATATATATTAGATGAGCCTAGCATAGGGCTTCATCAGAGAGATAATGAGAAGTTAATTAGGTCGCTTGAATCACTTAGAGACATCGGTAATTCTATTATTGTTGTAGAGCATGACAAGGAAATGATGGAGAGCGCAGATCATATAATCGACATTGGTCCTTTGGCAGGCAAACATGGTGGTGAAATAATTGCACAAGGTAAATTAAGTGATATTAAAAAAAGTAAGTCTTTAACAGCTGATTACCTAAATAATATTAAACAGATTATAAAGCCATCAGAAAGAAGGAGTGGCAATTCTAAAGAGATCGTTTTAACTGGTTGTACAGGTAATAATTTAAAAAATGTAAGTTTAACAATTCCTTTAAATAAAATGATAGGGGTAACTGGAGTTTCTGGTAGTGGAAAATCATCACTTATAAATGAAACTTTGTACCCAATTATGAATAATTATTATTTCAATGGATTCAAAGATATATTACCTTATAAATCAATAAAAGGACTTGAACATATAGATAAAGTAATAGACATTAATCAATCTCCTATTGGCAGAACACCAAGAAGCAACCCAGCTACTTATACAGGGTTGTTTTCAGAAGTAAGAAGTTTATTTTCTAAAGTTCCTGAATCTTTAATAAGAGGCTATAAAGCAGGAAGGTTTAGCTTTAATGTTACAGGTGGTAGGTGTGAAAACTGTAAAGGAGGTGGTTTGAAATTAATTGAAATGAATTTTTTACCAGATGTATTTGTTGAATGCGAGATTTGCTTAGGGAAGAGATTTAATCGAGAAACTCTTGACATAAGATATAAAGGAAAATCTATTAGTGATGTACTTCAAATGACAATAAATGAAGCAGTTAGTTTTTTTGAACACATACCCAAAATTTATAAAAAAGTAAAAACCATCCAAGATGTAGGTTTGGGCTATATAAGCTTAGGTCAACAAAGCACCACATTGTCTGGTGGTGAAGCTCAAAGAATTAAATTAGCAAGTGAATTATCTAAAATTGATACAGGGAATACTTTTTACATATTAGATGAACCAACCACTGGCTTACATTTTGAAGATATAAGGGTTTTAATGATAGTACTTAATAAACTGGTAGATAAAGGAAATACTGTTTTAGTGATAGAGCATAATTTAGATGTAATCAAAATGGTTGATCATATAATAGACATTGGTCCTGAAGGAGGTAAAAATGGTGGAAAAATAATTTTTAAAGGTTCACCAGAAGATATTATAAATAATAAATTAAGTTACACTGGACAATTCTTAAAAAAAGAATTAAATTAGAAAAAAAAGAACTATGTCAAAATTAAATCCAAAGGGCTGGAATGAAATAAAAACAAATGATTCATGGGCTATTTTTAAGATCATGGGTGAATTTGTTCAAGGTTTTGAAAAGATGAGTAAAATCGGACCGTGCGTATCTATATTTGGTTCAGCAAGAACTAAAAGAGATGATGAGTATTATCAACTTTCTGTAGATATTGCTCAAAGTATAGTTAAGTCTGGTTATGGAGTTATCACAGGTGGTGGACCTGGAATAATGGAAGCGGCAAATAAAGGAGCTAAAGAAAATGATGGAAGGTCAGTTGGGCTATGTATAGATTTACCTTTTGAACAGTTCGACAATATTTATATTGACAATGACAAGAAAATTGATTTTGATTACTTTTTTGTAAGAAAAGTAGTATTCATGAAATACTCACAAGGATTTGTAGTTATGCCTGGAGGCTTTGGAACACTAGATGAACTCTTTGAAGCAATAACACTTATTCAAACACATAAAATTGAAAAGTTTCCAATTATTCTAGTTGGTTCGAAGTTTTGGTCAGGACTAATTTCTTGGATAAAAGAAACATTACTTCATCAAACAAATACCGTAAGCGCAAAAGACCTAGAGCTGATTCACGTGGTAGATACAAAAGAAGAAGTTATAGAAATATTAGAAGGGTTTCATAAAAGTTTTGGTCTTAGTCCTAACTTTTAAAAGATCAAATTTTGAAAAAATACCTTGTTCTTTTAATTAGCATAACAACTCTACTATCCTTCAGTCAACATGAAATAAAAATCAAAGTTGAGTTAGATACTATTTTAAACATTTTAGAAATTGATCAACAGATATTGCTTGGGGAATTAAAAAACAAAAAGGATTCAATTTATCTGTTAGATTGGAATAATAGCTTTAATTCTAAAAACACCCATTTAGCCAAAAGTTTTTCTGAAGAATATAAAAAAAAGTTTCACCTAGCTAAAGATAAAGAGCGTGGGTTTACTAAAATTGAGAGTATAAAAGATGCTTATGATAATGATTTGATTTATTATAGATTAAAAACTAATCAAGATGTTATAGTAGTGAAGTTAGATTCAATGAACCCTATCATAAGAATTAAATACAGACTTAAGATTCCAAGTAATAAATTCACAGGATACGGATATACAAAGTCTAAGAATTATTATTTACAGTATTGGCATCTTGTTCCCGCAATGAATTTAGATGCTTGGACCTTTTATAGTAATAGGAATTTAAATGATATACCTTCTTCTAAATATAATATAACTGCATTAGAAATTAAGACTCCTGATAATTACCATGTAACTACAGAGCTTAAAGAAACAAAGAGTGAGTTATCAACAAGTAATGGTTTTAAATACAGTTTTTGGGAGTCAAAAGAGATATACGACCCAAAGATATATATAGAAAAAGAAAAGTCTTACACTCTTATTGAGGGAAATAACTTGATTTTTTCAAAAAATAAAAACACAGAGAGTTATAGTTTAAATAAAAATCAGCTTAAGGAGAGTGCTAAAAAAGTATTAGATTTTATAGAAAACGAATTAAAGATTAATTATAATAATAAATTTATTTTAAGTGAAGCAGACTACAATAATAATAAAATTTATGATCTAAATATACTTCCTAAAATACTCAAACTATACCCTGAAGAGTTTGTCTATGAACTACAGCTACTGAAAATCCTGTTAAGTAAAGTTTTAGATAATTCACTGATTATTAACCCAAGAAAAGAATATTGGCTTAAAGATGGTGTTCAGATCTACACAATGATACGTTATGTTGAAAAATTCCACCCTAACATTTCATTAGCTGGTAGTTTATCTAACTTTCCTGGCTTGAAGAATCTATATACCTCAAAATTAAAATATAATGATAAATATTATCTAGGTGCACTTCATATGCATAGGATAAATAATACTCAAAAATTAAATATACCTAAAGATTCATTATTGAAATTTAATGAGAGAATAGCGAATAATTATAAATCTGGATTATTACTATATAATTTGAGTAAAAAAATAAAAAAGTTAGAATTTTCTAAAATAATAATCAACACGTTAAAATTGAATAATGAAAACTCTGCATTATTTTTTAAAAATAAAATAAATAAACAATTTGACAATAATAACTCTTATTTAGATTCACTTTTAGAGATTAAAAATATTGATCATTTAAACTATTACTCTGAGACAAAATCCTTAAAGAAATCTTTAAAACACAAACCATTTAAAATTAAATTAGGCAAAGATATTGAAGACCCTAATTTTAACCACGTATATATAACTCCGATAATTAGCTACAAGAACATATATGATGGAGTCAATTTAGGAGCTGAAATTCATAATAAGTCTATATTTAAAAAAGAATTTAATTACAAATTCAAACCTTTATACAGCACTAATTCGAAACAGTTAGCTGGTTCAGCAATTATTTTCAATTCAAAAAATGTTAGAAACAAAGATTTATTTTTAGTTAACTATGGGATGTATGCTAATATTAGTTCTTATGATCAAAACTCATTAGCTAAAATATACTCACCATTTATTAATTTTAATTTTAGAAAAAATGCAAATTTAAGAGATAATAAAAGAAGTTCCTTAAGTGCAAGGTTTTTAAAAATATCACACAAAGGAGAAATTATTACTTCCCCGGAATATCAAATTTTTAACTTAAAATACACAAGTTTAAATCCAGGACTAATAAATCATAAAAAATGGTTTGTTGATTATCAACTTTCTGAAAGTTTTTCAAAAATATCTTTCAGCTATGAATTTAGAAAATTATACGAAAACAACAGAGAGCTAAATGTTAGAGTATTTACTGGATACTTTATACATAACAATAACAATCAATCCAATAGTTACTTTAACTTCTCATTAGATAGGCCAACAGATTACCTATACGACTACAACTATTATGGTAGATCAGAAAATAACGGGTTTTTTAGTCAGCAGATAATCATGGCTGAAGGCGGATTCAAATCCAAGCTAATAAATTCAAATAGTAATAATTTTATATCTACTCTTAATCTAAGCTCAACAATTTGGAAAAACCTTCTACTGTATATAGACATGGGGCTACTAAAAACAAGTTTAGACAACTCTTTTAGATTTGTTTATGACACTGGAATTCGGCTTAATATAATTACTGATTATTTTGAGATATATTTCCCAATTAAATCTAGTAATGAATTAGAATTAAATAGTTCCAAATACAATGAAAAGATTAGATTTTTATTTACTTTTGAACCTGATGTGTTGTTAGGGTTATTTAGAAGGAAATGGTACTAAATTTAAGTGTTGAAATTGCGTACAAGGGATAGATTAACTACATTTGCAAAATCTAAATCGCCTTAATTAATGACAAAAATTTCAAAAGAAGTTAATCCAGTCTTATCTTATAAAGATTTTATTACTGAAGTTATTAATGATTATGCAATTGCTGTAACTAGTAGAGAATGTAGCATTCTTGGTAGAAGAGAAGTTCTTACAGGTAAAGCTAAATTTGGAATTTTTGGAGATGGTAAAGAAGTTCCTCAACTAGCAATGGCTAAGTGTTTTAAGAATGGAGATTTTAGATCAGGTTACTACAGGGATCAGACTTTCATGATGGCCATAGGGAAGCTTACTTCACTAGAGTTTTTTGCAGGACTATATGCACATACTGATTTAGATTACGAGCCAATGAGTGCTGGCAGACAAATGGGAGGACATTTCACTACCCAAAGCTTAGATGATAAGTATGAGTGGAAAGATTTAACAGCTCAAAAAAACTCTAGTTCTGATATATCTCCAACTGCAAGTCAAATGCCTAGATTATTAGGGCTGGCCCAAGCTTCTAAAATATATAGACATAATAAAGAAATTGATTCTGTAAAGTTTTCTAAAAATGGAAATGAAATTGCTTGGGGTACTATAGGCAACGCTAGTACTAGTGAAGGACTATTTTTTGAAACTATAAATGCTGCAGGTGTATTACAAGTTCCAATGGTAACAAGTATTTGGGATGATGAATACGGGATTTCTGTTCACGCCAAACATCATACGACTAAAGAAAATATATCTGAAATATTGAATGGTTTCAAAAGAACAAATACTAAAGATGGGTATGAAATTATTGAAGTTAAAGGTTGGGATTATGTGAACTTAATTAAGGTTTACGAAAAAGCTGAAAAAACCTGTAGAGAAAAACACATACCTATAATTATACATGTATCTGATTTAACCCAACCTTTAGGTCATTCTACTTCTGGCTCTCATGAGAGATATAAAACTAGTGACCGATTAGATTGGGAGAAAAAATTTGATTGTAACTCCAAAATGAGAGAGTGGATTATATCAAATAATATTAGCACTAATGAAGAATTAATTGAGTTAGAAAAGTCAATTCAAAAAAAAGTAAAAGAAGACAGAGCTAAAGCATGGAAAGCCGTTATATCTATCACAAAAAATGATAAAGAAGAGCTATTAAATCTTCTAAATAAAATAGATGACAAATTACTGACGGAGAAAACAATTTCTATAATTGACACACTCAAGAGTATAACTGAGCCTAGTAAAAAGGATATAATTTCTACTGCTAGAAAAGTTTTATACAGCCTAAATAAAGTTACTCTAAATTCAAAAAGAGAACTAATTGACTGGTTAAAATTAAACATACACAAAAACACTTTAGATTATAGCTCTCACCTATACAGCCAATCTAAATTTAGCCCGTTAAAAATTAAAGAAATAAGACCTTTATATAATACTGACTCTAAAGATGTTGATGCAAGAGTTATATTAAGAAATAATTTTGACAAGATATTAAAACAAAGAAAAAGTGTAATCATATTTGGTGAAGATTCAGGTAAAATTGGGGATGTAAATCAAGGATTAGAAGGTTTGCAAGATAAATTTGGTGAAACAAGGGTTTCTGATACCGGTATCAGAGAAGCAACAATAATTGGACAAGGTATAGGCCTTTCTTTAAGGGGGCTAAGACCTATAGCAGAAATACAATATTTAGATTATTTACTATATGCTTTACAAATAATGAGTGATGACCTAGCTACGTTACATTATAGAACTAAAGGGAGGCAAAAAGCTCCAATGATTATTAGAACTAGAGGACACAGGTTAGAAGGAATATGGCATTCTGGATCACCGCTTGGTGGTATACTTGGGTTTTTAAGAGGTATTTACATATTGACTCCTAGAAACATGACTAAAGCTGCCGGTTTTTACAATACAATGTTAGACAGTGATCAACCAGCACTAATCATAGAGTGTTTAAACGCATACAGAGTAAAAGAAAAGGAACCTTATAACCTTTCGGAAATCAGAACCCCTGTAGGTAAAATCGAAGTAGTTAATGAAGGTTCTGATTTAACAGTAGTGTCTTACGGCTCAACTTTAAATTTAATACAAGAAGTTGTACAGGAACTATCTGATTTTAACATCTCAATTGAATTAATTGATGTACAGACATTAATACCATTTGATTTAGAAAAAGAGATAAGTAAAAGTGTTTCAAAAACTAACAAGTTATTAATAGTAGATGAAGATGTACCTGGAGGCGGAACTGGTTATATACTGAATGAATTGATTTCTAACCAAAATATTTACAACTACCTAGATAGTGAGCCTAAAATATTAAGTGCAAAAGATCACAGACCAGCATACGGGACAGATGGAGATTATTTTTCTAAGCCTTCAAAAGAAGATGTTTTCGAATTAGTTTATGAAATCATGAACGAATCGGACCCTCATAATTTTCCTAAATTATTGTAATAACTTAAAGATTAATTCTTTTAAAAGATCTGAATTTGAGATATTTACAGCTCCCAACCCTTTAGATTTCAAATCAAAATCTCTTAAAATAGATATTTTAGAAGAAATATCTTTCATGGAATAATTCTTTGCTGCTGATGAATAATCTTTAACAAAATATGGATTAACTTTTAATACTGATGATGCTGATCTATCAGATTTATCAGAAAGACTATGATAAATAAATAGTTTTAAAAAGAAATCAAAAACTAGAGATATTACAACTACAATAGGGTTTGATTTTGGGTTTTTTGAAAAGTAATCTATAATTTTCATGCATTTAGAAAAATCTTTTTCACCAATTGCCTTTCTAAGCTCAAAAACATTAAATTCTTTTGATATGCCAATAAATTTCTCGATATCATTAACGTTTATAGATTTATCTTTAGATTTTACTACGATTAATTTATCTAATTCATTAGCGATTTTGTTAATATCCGTTCCTAATAACTCAGTAATTAAAAAGGAAGATTTCTTGTCGATTGTGAAATTAAAAGATCTTAGATAAGAGATGATCCAGTCTTGTGCTTGATTCTCATATAGTTTTTTACTTTCAAAAATGAAACCATTTTTTAAAATTGCTTTATAAATTGCCTTTCTTTTATCCAGAGACTTGTGTTTAAAATTCAAAACAAGAATTGTAGAATCCAAAGGGTTGTTTACATAGCTAATCAGATCTTCTAAAGAATTCCCATCTACATCTTTTTTAATTAGCTCTTGAGCTTCTTTTACAATAACTAGCTTTTTTTCTGACATAACAGGATATTGCTTAGATATTGATATAATTTCACTAATTGAAGTATCTTTTCCGTAGAGAATATTTAAATTAAAATCTCTTTCATGATCCTGAAGTGAGTTGTTTTGAATTAGTTTAGTTAAGTGGTCAATATAATACTCTTCCTCTCCCATAAATAAATAAACAGTAGAATAAGCACTGTTTTTTATATCATTTTCTATTTGTTTAATTAAATTCATAAAAAAAAACGAAATTTGAATTATGTTACAATTGAATTTTCCAAATTATACATTTAAAATCAAAAATATAGAAAATGAAGATTATATTTTTGATGAAATTAGAAAAAAATACATTAAGCTAACAAAAGAAGAATGGGTCAGACAAAATTGTGTTAATTTTCTTGTGAAGGAAAAAAAATTTCCTCAGATTTTAATTAATGTGGAGAAGACTTTAAAAATCAATAAGTTAAGCAAAAGGTATGATATTGTTGTATACAATTCAGACGGAAGTATTAAATTACTTGTGGAGTGTAAATCTCCTGAAATTAAAATAACTCAAAAAACTTTTGATCAAATTGCAATTTATAATATGAGTTTAAAAGCTGACTTACTTATGGTAACAAATGGAATTAATCATTATTATTGTAAAATTGATTACAAGAATCAATGTTATAAATTTATAAATGACATTTACAATAAATGAAAGTAGCTGTAATAATATTAAATTGGAATGGAATAAAACTACTAGAGGAGTTTTTACCTACTCTAGTTCGTTATTCTAATAACAATGCGCAAATTTACATGATTGATAATAAATCAACAGATCATTCAGTTGAATATGTATCTTCCAACTTTCCATTAGTAAATATTGTTCAAAATAAAGAAAACTATGGCTATGCCAAGGGTTATAACGAAGGTCTAAAAAAAATAGATGCAGATGTCTATTGTTTATTAAATAATGATGTTGAGGTTACAGAAAACTGGCTAGAACCTCTTATAAAAGAATTTAAATCAAATCAAAATACAGCGGTTGCACAACCTAAAATATTAAATTATAATCAAAGAGAATATTTTGATTATGCTGGAGGAGCAGGTGGATATATTGATAGTTTAGGATTCCCTTATTGCGATGGTAGAGTACATAACATTATAGAGAAAGATGTTAATCAATATGATTTTAATAAAGATGTTTTTTGGGCGTCTGGCGCTTGTTTTTTTATTAGAAAAAATGTTTTCAACTCTTTAAATGGATTTGATGAGTCATTTTTTAATCATATGGAAGAAATTGACTTGTGCTGGAGAGTATTAAAACAAGGTTATAAAATCCGATACATATACAACTCAAATGTGTTTCACGTAGGTGGAGCTACCTTAGATTATATTAATCCAAGAAAAACATATTATAATTTCAGAAATAGCCTAATTACCTTAACAAAAAATATAGAAAAAAACTTAATTCGTACTATCTTTTTAAAAATGATAGTTGATGGGTTTATTGCTATTTATTATTTATTTACATTAAAACTTTCACATTTCTTAGCAATAATTAAAGCTCATTTTACGTTTTACCATCAAATGCCTAATTTAATTAAAGAAAGAAAAAATATTAATTCTAATTTAAAATATTATAAAACTAATTATATTGTAGTTAAATATTTTAAGTTAAAATATGTTAAGTTTTTTGGTGATTAAGTTTAGCTTTTATTTATTTTTACAATATTATTTTTAATTTTAAAAAATTCAGATGAAAAAAACATTTTTATTAAGTTTATTGACTGTTTTGATTTTAAGTTCTTGTGTTACTAAAAAGGAATACACGTCATTAGAAAACAAACATAGAAACACACAAGATTTATTAAATACAGCAACTGTTAAGTTAAATGCTTGTATTGAAGAAAAAGTATCAGCAGTAGCTCTATCTACAGCTTACAAGGATCAAGTAGAAGATTTAAGAAGAACTACTCGTGATTTAATGATAAGCACAAAAGACTTAACGATATTAACTTCTAAAGGAGCTGATAATCTTGAGAGATCTCTAGAAAGCATGAAAGAGAAAGATCTGAAAATATCAAGATTGCAAGATGCTGTTAACAAAAAAGACAGTGTAACTTTAGCTATTGTAACTAGCTTGAAGAAAGAAATTGGAATTAATGATCCAGATATTGAGGTTAATGTTGAAAAAGGGGTGGTGTTTATATCTCTTTCAGATAAACTTTTATTTAAAAGCGGTAGCTATGAAGTGACTGAAAGAGCAAAAGAAATTCTTGCTAAGGTTGCAACAGTAGTAAACGGAAAACCTGATTTTGAATGTATGGTTGAAGGTCATACTGATAGTCAATCTTATCAAAATGGAGTTTTAATAGATAACTGGGATTTAAGTGTTAAAAGATCAACGTCAATAGTGCGTGTACTAGAAACTTTAGATGTTAATCCTCAGAAATTAATTGCCGCCGGAAGAAGCTACCATGTTCCTTTAGTGGATAATGAGACAGCAACAAACAGATCAATCAACAGAAGAACAAGAATTGTTATTATGCCTAAAATTGATCAATTTTATGATATGATTGAAAAAGAAATGAAAAGTATGACTGAGTAAATTAGTCATTTTTTTAAAAACAAAAGAGGTTTAATGTTATATTAAACCTCTTTTTTTATCCTATAATTTTAAGTTTTGCAAATCTTAGTAACAGTTTTTTTACTCCACCATTTTCAAAATTAATTTCAGCTTTAATATCTGCTCCTCTTCCTTCAATATTTACAACTTCACCATTACCAAATCTAATATGTTCAACTATATTACCAACTACAAGCTTATTGTCAAATAAGTTGCTGTTGTTTGAGTTTTCTTGGATTTTCTTAAAGTTACCCTTAGGCTTTGCAATTACTTTCTTAAACCTAAGCTTATTAAAGTTAGGCTCATTGCTTTCTTTAGCGCGAATTAAGGGCTTGAATTTATTTTCATTAACGGAAGTTAAGATATCTAAGTATTCTTCATCTATTTCATCAATAAATCTACTTGGTTCAGAATCTGTTAATTTCCCCCATCTATACCTTGATAGAGCGTATGACAAGTAAGCTTCTCTTTCCGCTCTAGTTAAAGCTACATAAAATAACCTTCTCTCTTCTTCAAGATCGTTTCTTGAATTTAAATTCATTGCACTTGGAAAAAGATTTTCTTCTAGACCAACAATATAAACTATTGGAAATTCTAGACCTTTAGCCAAATGTATTGTCATTAGAGCAACTTTGTTCTTATCTTGATCATCCTTGTCTGAATCAGTAGCTAATGCCACATCTTCTAAAAATTCACTAATTGACCCTGTTGATTCAGGAACTTCTCTCTGAATTTCAACAAAATCTTTAATTCCATTTAGCATTTCTTCAATATTTTGAATTTTTGCCTGATCCTCAATTGATGTTAAGGAACTATATGTTTTAATTATTCCAGAATCATTTACCACTTCGTTCGCAATATCAAAAGCATTTTTGTTTTTTGCTGAAATTTTAAAAGTCTCTATAAGATTTATAAAATTTGTTATTTTTATTTTTATACCTGAACTAATGTTTGTTTTTAATCCCTCTAATTCTTTACACACACTGTACAAAGAAATATTCAAGGTGTTTGCTTCAATTAACAGTTTATTAATTGTTGTTTGACCAATGCCTCTAGCCGGAAAATTGATAACCCTTTTAAATGCCTCTTCGTCATTGGGATTTATGATTAACCTTAAGTAAGCCAGTACATCTTTTATTTCTTTTCTTTGATAGAATGATAACCCTCCATAAACTCTATATGGAATATTTCTTTTTCTTAATGAATCTTCAAAAGCTCTTGACTGAGCGTTAGTTCTATATAATATCGCGAAATCTTTATTCTGGAGTTGTTTAGAGTTTTTGTTTTCAAAAATAGAACTAGCTACGAACCTACCCTCATCTCCATCGGTTAGCAATCTATTCACCTTAATTTTATTTCCCTCATCATTTTCTGTCCACACAACCTTCTCTAATCTTTTTTGATTCTTTTCTATTAAACTGTTAGCTGCTTTAACAATGTTTTTTGTTGATCTATAATTCTGCTCTAGCTTAAAAAGTTTAACATCATCATAATCTTTTTGAAAATTTAGAATATTATTAATATTAGCACCTCTAAAGCCATATATACTCTGAGCATCATCTCCAACTACACATATGTTTTGAAACTTATCTGATAGTGCCTTTACAATTAGATACTGAGAATGATTGGTATCTTGATACTCATCTACTAGCACGTACTTAAACATGTTTTGATACTTGGATAGTACTTCTGGAAATCTAGATAGTAATTCGTTTGTTTTGAGTAATAAGTCATCAAAATCCATAGCCCCAGACTTGAAGCACCTGTTTACATACTCAGTGTAAATATCTATAAGTCTAGGTCTACGAGCCTGTCTGTCAGCTGCAATTAATTCATTGTTTGAATTATACGCCTTAACTGTGATAAGATTATTTTTATAGCTTGAAATTCTGGAATAAATCTGCTTATATTTATATATCTCTTTGTCAAGATTTAATTCTGATATAATTGAGGAAACCAATCTTTGAGAATCCTGAGTATCATAAATCGTAAAGTTTGAAGGATAACCTAGTCTATCGGCCTCAATTCTTAGAATTTTTGCAAATACTGAATGAAACGTCCCAATCCACAGGTTTTTAGATTCATTATCTTCTAGCATAGAAGATATTCTTTCCTTCATTTCTTTAGCTGCCTTGTTTGTAAATGTTAGAGCTAAAATATTATAAGCATCAACACCTTTACTCATTAAATAAGCAATTTTATAGGTTAAAACCCTTGTTTTTCCAGAGCCTGCACCAGCGATAACTATCATTGGTCCATCTGTCTGTAAAGTAGGTTCTAATTGAGATTTATTTAAATTCTGTAGTAAGTTATTCAATTATCAAATTTTTAAAAGTGAATTTAGAGAATGTAATGGATATTATAATAACATATATCTATTAATTATAAACAATTTAATATGAATATTAAATAATATTAATTAAGGTAAATGATATAAAAAATATTATTTTTATTTATAATGAATTCTAATTTACTAAATACACCTATTGATTATTTAAAAGGCTTGGGTGCTAACAGGTCTGAAATAATAAAAAAAGAATTAAACATCTTTGATTATAAGGATTTAGTGAATTTCTTTCCTAAGAGGTATATAGATAAATCTAAATACTATAAAATTAAAGAGCTCCCAAATTTTAGTTGTGATGTTCAAATTATAGGAGAAATTTCAAATATTTCAGAAATTGGATTAGGAAGAAAAAAAAGACTAGTTGCACATTTTAATGATGGTGAAGATGAAATTGAACTAATATGGTTTAAATCTGTAAAATGGTTAAAGAAAAGTTTACTCCTAAATACTAAATACATAGCATTTGGAAAATTAAATTTTTTCGCCAACAAAGTATCTATTCCTCATCCTGAGCTTGAACTATATAAAGTAGAAAAATTGAGCTTAAGAACTAAATTACAACCTGTATACCCTTCAACCGAGGGATTAATTAAAAAAGGGGTAAGTAATAAAGTAATTTCCAATCTTATAAAAACCGTGCTATTTGATATAAAAGTAAAATTCACAGAGACTATTCCTGACTATTTGATATCAGAGTTGAATTTATTAGATAAAAATACAGCTATATCTAATGCTCATTTCCCTGAAAGTAATAAATTACTTTCAGAATCTGTTAGAAGATTAAAGTTTGAAGAATTACTTTTTCTACAATTACAATTATTAAAAAAAAATATAAATAGAAAAGATAAAATCAAGGGATACAACTTTAATCTTGTTGGAAATAATTTTAATAAGTTTTATAAAGAAGTTCTTCCCTTTGAGTTAACAAATGCTCAAAAAAAAGTATTAAAAGAGATTAGAAATGACCTTGGTAGTAATGCGCAGATGAATAGACTATTGCAAGGTGATGTAGGTTCAGGAAAAACCATAATAGCATTTATGACCATTTTAATAGCCTTAGACAACGGTTATCAAGCATGCTTAATGGCTCCTACTGAAATTTTGTCAGTACAACATTATGAAGGGTTTACTGAAATGTCTAAAATGCTTAATATCAAAATAGTAATACTTACTGGTTCAACTAAAGCTTCAACTAAAAAAGAGATATACAGATCCTTAGAGACCGGAGATATCGATATAATAATTGGCACACATTCCTTAATTCAAGACAAGGTTAAATTCAAAAATTTAGGCTTAGCCATAATTGATGAACAACATAAATTTGGGGTAGCGCAAAGAAGCAAACTATGGGCCAAAAGTACTACACCTCCTCACATACTAATCATGACTGCCACCCCAATTCCCAGAACTTTAGCAATGAGTGCGTATGGAGATCTCGATATTTCTCTTATTGATGAACTACCACCGGGTAGACGTGAAATAACTACAGTTCATAGATATGACAAAAATAGGCTAAGTGTATTCAAATTTATTAAAGACCAAATAAAGGAAGGGCGTCAGGTATATATAGTATATCCACTGATTGAAGAAAGCAAAAGTATGGACTTCAAAGATTTAATGGATGGTTATGAAAGTCTATCTAGAGAGTTTGAAAAACCTAAATACCAAATATCGATAGTTCACGGAAGAATGAAAGCTCAAGATAAAGATTTCGAAATGAAGAGATTTGAAAATAAAGAAACTCAAATACTTATTGCTACCACTGTAATTGAAGTTGGGGTCAATATTCCAAATGCTTCAGTGATAGTAATAGAAAGTTCCGAGAGGTTTGGCCTGTCGCAACTACATCAATTAAGAGGTCGTGTAGGCAGAGGAACACACAAGAGCTATTGCATACTAATGTCTGGAAACAAACTCAGCAATGAAAGTAAGATAAGACTCAAAACAATGACCCAAACCAATAACGGGTTCTTAATCGCAGAAAAAGATCTAGAAATAAGAGGACCAGGTGATATTATGGGAACACAACAAAGCGGGGTTATTGATCTAAAAATTGCAGATTTAATATCAGATCAGGAAATATTAACTTATGCAAGAAAATGCGCTACACAAATCCTACAAGAAGATAAAGAACTTTCACAAAGTAAAAATATCTCACTATTAAGAACCTACAATCACTTAGTTAAAAACAAAGATCTTTGGAGTTACATTGGATAAATCAACTATCATAGTGGTTGGCATTTTCTTTGGTAAGGAAGAGGTCTCGAGTTCAAATCTCGACATTGACTCTTCATAAAATAGAAGTTCAGAAGGACAATTAATTCAATCTACACTAATCTCCATACTTTTCATAGTCCGATTAAACTCCTCGATAAAGTCAACATACTTCTGACCAGTAGCAGGTCCATTAAATCCAGTATGAATTTTTAGAACCTCTTTATTTTTATCAAGAAAAATAGTAGTTGGATATGAAATTATATTATTCAACATAGGGAATTTTTTAAGTGCTTTATTCTTATCTGTTCCAGCATACTGAGCGAGAAGAATAGGGTAATTAATGCCAAGCTCATTTTTTAATTTCAAAATACTTCTTAATGCTTTCTCTTTAGTTTTCGCATATTCAAAAGCCAATCCAACAAACTCAATATCTTTTAAATTATTATTATTAATATAATCAACATAAAATTTAGATTCATCAAGGCAATTAGGGCACCAACTACCCATCAACTGTATTACCATAGATTTACCTTTATAAAAATCATCATTAATTGAAATTAACTGTCCGTCTGTATTCTCAAATGAGAAATCAAACTTTTCTGCACCCTCTTTCAAAGAAGTTAAACTGTACTCACTAGGTAGCTCAAAATCATTATCCAAAACACCTTCTATAATCGTTTTAGAGTGGTTACCTGCGTACAACACTCCCTTTATGCTGTCTCCCTTTATCTCGGCCTCTAAAAGATAAGCTCTGACCCCATTAAAGGTTGATAATAATAACTTATTATTAGCATAGCCTCCATTCATAAAACCATAATCACCGGTAGTTGTTCTGAAAGTTGCACTAATCTGATTGTTATCTATAGAGTTAAACAAACCTATCGAATATGATTTACTAGTTTTATAGGGATTAAAAACAAACTTCCAGGAGTTTGAAATTAATTTTTTATTCTCTACAAAATCTATATCAAAACGTTTTTCACTTTTAAAAGACTGAAATGGGACTACCCTATTTAAACTCTCAATAATAAACTCTCCTTTTATCAGTCCGTCCATCAAAGAACCTTTAATATAACCTTCAAATATTTTAGAGTTTATAAAAATTGAGTCGCGTAAATATTTTACAGAAAACTCTACATGTTCTACTGAGTTATGCACAACTAATGTACTATCGTCAATTACAGAAAAATTAAAAGGTAAATATTTATCTTTTTCAACCTCTAATTTACCTACATATTCTCCACTACGCAACCTGTCATTAACACCTAAATTACAAGATGTTATAAAAATCAAACTAATTATAGAGATAATATATTTCATAACTATTTTATTTTAAAGATTAAAAACAAAAAATCAATTTCATTACAAACTTAGTATTATTATATTTGTATTCTCAAAAAGAAATAATGAAAATATCTTACAATTGGATAAAGCAATTTATTAACCTAAAAGATAATACTGAAGATACTTCGCAGCTATTAACAGAGCTAGGGCTTGAAGTAGAGGGTGTATCTAATTTTGAATCTATCAAAGGGGGATTAAACAATGTTGTTATAGGGAAGGTAATATCATGTGAAAAACATCCAAATGCTGACAGACTTAAGGTTGCAAAAGTTAATGTTGGTCAGGAAGAAAACCTTCAAATTGTATGTGGAGCCCCAAATATAGAGTCTGGTCAAACAGTTGCAGTTGCAATGATTGGCGCTAAACTCTATTTTAACGATGATGAAATTATTATAAAAAGAAGTAAAATAAGAGGAGAAATCAGTGAAGGAATGATTTGTGCTGAAGACGAACTTGGTTTAGGTAAGTCTCATGAAGGAATTATTGTCTTTAAAAAAGAACACAAGCCAGGGGCTTTAGTTAAAAAAATATACAATGTTGAAAATGATGAAATTTTTGATATTGGACTAACTCCAAACAGAGCTGATGCTATGAGTCATTATGGTGTTGCAAGAGACTTAAAAGTAGGTTTAATGCAGCAAGGTGTTAATCTTGAATTGATCACACCCTCTGTAAGCGACTTTAATGTAGATAATAGAGCTATTAATTTAAAGCTAGATGTTCAAGACTCTAAGAAAACACCTAGATACTGTGGAATTGTAATTAACAACATTAGCGTTAAAGAGTCCCCTGATTGGTTAAAAAATAGATTAAAATCTATTGACCTAACGCCCGTAAATAATATTGTAGACATCACCAATTACGTTCTCCATGATCTAGGACAGCCATTACATGCATTTGATTATGACAGTATCATAGATGATAAGATAAAGGTAACAACTTTAAAAAAAGGAACTAAATTCACTACTCTTGATGGAGTTGAAAGGGAGTTGACTGAAACCGACCTTATGATTTGTAGTGGAAACAAACCATTATGCATGGCAGGTCTTTATGGAGGAATTGATTCTGGAGTTAAGGAATCAACTAAGTCCATTTTATTAGAAAGTGCTTATTTCGACCCTATAACAATTCGAAAATCCGCCAAACACCATGGCCTTAAAACAGACGCATCTTACAGATTTGAAAGAGGTATTGACCCTAACACCACAAAATACGCTCTAAAAAGAGCAGCAATATTAATTAAAGAGATTTGTGGAGGGGTCATTTCTAGTGAAATTGAAGATTTATATCCTGAAAAATTAGATGACTTTGAAGTCCTTTTAAATTACACTCAAGTAGATAAATTAATTGGTCAAAAAATTGATCACGAAACAATAAAACAAATTTTAACATCATTAGACATTAAAATTAATAGCATAACTGAAGCTGGACTCGGTCTTAGTATTCCTTATTACAGAAATGATGTTCAAAGGGAGGCAGATGTTATAGAAGAAATTCTAAGGGTCTATGGCTATAACAACATAAAGTCAAAACAAAAACTTAACTCCTCAATTAATGATATTAAACTATTCTCAGAACACAACATACAAAATGCCACAAGTGATACATTGGTTTCTCTAGGATTTTATGAAATAATGACAAACTCATTAACCTCTCCAGAGTTCAGTAGTATTAGTGAGGATGATCAAATAGAAAATGACGTTAAGATATTAAACTCATTAAGTCTAGACCTATCTGTATTAAGGCAAAGCATGCTATTTACTGGCTTAGAAGTGATATCTCATAATGTAAACAGAAAACAATCTGATTTAAAATTATTTGAATTTGGCAAAACATACAAAAATATTGAAGCTAAAAAAATTGAAGCTAAAAAATTAGCACTTTATATCACAGGGGATATTTCAAAGAAAAACTGGAAATCAAATAACTTGAAGTCCGACTACTATTACACGAAAGGTGTAGTTAAATCTCTTTTAGAAAGACTAGGTGTAAATAACACTATTTCAAAACCTACTACCCTATCGAATATTAATGAAGGGGAAACTTTGTTTATAGGAAAAAAAGAAATAGTTACTTACGGCTCTGTAAAACAAGTAATATTAGACAGCTTCAATATTGATCAAGAAGTGTTTTATGTTGAATTTAAATGGGATACAATTACATCAATGATTAGCAACAAGCCTGTACACGTAAATGAAATTCCTAAATTCCCTAAAGTGTCTAGAGATCTATCTCTTTTAATTGACAATAATATAGATTTCGAGTCAATTCATAATGCATGTATCAAAGTAGATAAAAAACTAATTAAAGAAGTGAGTTTATTTGATGTATATGAAGGAGATAAATTGCCTGAAAACAAGAAAAGCTATGGTATTAGTTTCGTAATATCAAGCAACGAAAAAACCTTGTCTGACAAAGAGATTGACAACATCATGAATAAGCTAGTTAAAAGCTTGAATTTAAATTTTGGAGCTGAATTAAGAAATTAGTTATTATACATTTTATTTCTTAAATCCTTTATTTTATCGTCTTGCATGTATTCATCAAATTTCATATACCTATCTATAATTCCTTTTGGCGTTAATTCAACAACCCTATTAGCAATAGATTGAGCAAATTGATGATCATGAGTGGTAAACAAAATAGTTCCTTTAAATTTTTTAAGGGAGTTATTAAATGCAGTTATACTTTCAAGATCAAGGTGATTGGTAGGCTCATCTAACATTAAAACATTAGCTCTAAACATCATCATTCTCGACAACATACATCTAACTTTTTCACCACCTGATAATACATTACATTTTTTTAGAGCCTCCTCTCCACTAAACACCATCTTACCCAAGAAACCTCTTAGATAAACCTCTTCTCTTTCTTCTTCTGTTGTAGCCCAAATTCTTAACCATTCTACTAAATCTAAATCTTTAGTAAAAAAATCATGATTATCAATAGGTAAATATGATTGTGAAGTGGTAATTCCCCAGTCAAATTTACCAGAAAATTTATTTTCACTTGAGTTAATTATTTCATAAAAAGCAGTAGTTGCTCTAGAATCTTTAGAAAAGATAACAACCTTATCGCCCTTTGCGATGTTTAAATCAATTTTATCAAAAAGCTTAACACCTTCTAATGTAAAAGATAGATTTTCGATATTTAATATTTGATCTCCCGCCACTCTATCCCTATCAAATATTATTGCTGGATACCTTCTACTAGAAGGTTTAATTTCCTCAATATTTAATTTCTCGATCATTTTCTTTCTACTTGTAGCTTGTTTACTTTTAGCAACATTCGCACTAAATCTAGCAATAAATTCCTGTAGTTCCTTCTTTTTTTCCTCAGATTTTTTATTCTGCTGAGTACGCTGACGCAATGCTAATTGAGATGATTCGTGCCAAAAAGTATAGTTACCCGAGTAGTGAGTTATTTTATTGAAATCAATATCGGATATATGAGTGCAGACAGAATCTAAAAAATGCCTATCATGAGAGACTACTATAATGCAATTATCAAAATTAGCAAGAAAATTTTCAAGCCAAGTTATTGTTTCGTAATCTAAATCATTGGTAGGCTCATCCATGATTAACACATCTGGATTGCCAAATAAAGACTGAGCAAGAAGAATTCTAACCTTTAACTTCGCATCAACATCTTTCATTAAAGTGAAGTGCAAGTTCTCTTTAATCCCCAAGTTAGAAAGTAAAGCTGCAGCGGAACTTTCAGCATTCCAACCATCCATTTCTTCAAATTGCTGCTGTAAAACACCTATTTTATCTGCATTTTCATCATTATAATCAGCATATAATTTATCCATTTCAGACTTAACATCATAAAGGGATTTATTTCCAATAATTACTGTATCTAAAACATTTTTATCATCATATAAATTATGATTCTGTTCCAGTACAGACATTCTTTTAGTAGGCTCCAAATGAACATGCCCAGATGTGGGATCTAACTTTCCTGCTAATATTTTCAGGAAAGTAGATTTTCCAGAACCATTTGCTCCTATTATTCCGTAACAATTTCCATTATTGAAAGAGGTGTTTACATCGTCAAATAAAACTCTTTTACCAAACTGAACTGAAAGATTTGAGACTGATAACATATTAGATTAAATTATAAATTTTTGCAAAAATATAAAATCTAATCGCCAAAAGCTTAATCTACATTAATTAAATAGGTTTAATTTAACAGGTAATTAACACAATTAAAGTCTATTGATCTATATTTTTGATTAATTAATATATGTTGATGAAAAAAATATTCAAGTTTTTATTAATTTTTATTATTCTTTATGGATGTCAAAATTCTGAAGAAATTACCCACAGCTATGTAGGAGGTGAAATAATCAATCCTATTAATAGAAAATTAACCATATTTAGGTCAAATAAAATTATAGATTCATTAGAGTTAGATAATAATAACAGATTCTTGACTAAAATTAAATCAACTGAAGCTGGTTTTTACGGATTTTATCACGGTTCTGAATATCAATTAATTTTACTAGAACCAAATGACAGTATTACTCTTAGAGTAAACACCTTAGATTTTGACGAATCTTTATCATTCAGTGGTATCGGGTCAAAAAAAAATAATTATTTAATTAACTTGTTTACAAAGTATGAGAACTCAAGAAGAAAGAGGGGGGCTAATTTATATAGACTTAATCCTACTGAGTTTAAAAATAAAATAGATTCCATAAAATTAAATGAAGTTAGATTATTGAAAAAATTTACTTCTTCTAACCCTAACTCACAACTATTCAAAAAGGTTGCGATGAACACTATTAATTATATTTTCAACTCTAAAAAAGAAGCATATCGTTTTATAGAAATGAATAATAATGACGAAATAATCTATCCAGAAAATTTTTATGATTTTAGAAAAAAAATAGACTACAACAACAGCTTACTTGAAGGATTTTATCAATACTATAATTTTTTATTTCCACATTTTGACAATTTAGCATATGAAAAATTTGTAGAGTCCTATAACATTAAGTCTTTTAGCAAAGGCAACCTTGATTATAATATGATTAAATTAGACTTGATTGACAGTTTAGTTCAGAATATTGAAATAAAATCTAGATTAACTTCATTTATAACAAGAAGATTCCTGTCTTTTAGCAAATCTAAAAATGATACAGATAAAATATACAATCATTATTTAAATATAAATAACAATCCAAATAACAAGGAAAAGAATAGGGTAATCAAGTTATACAATAGTTTAAAAAAACTACAAAAAGGAAAAAAATTACCTGTAATTGAGTTAGTTAATACCAATAAAATACCGGTGAATATAAATAATTTAATCAGTGATAAATCAGTGATTTACTTTTGGAGTAAAAATTCAAAGAACTCTT
>TARA_B110000503_G_scaffold2146_1_pt1 | contig 26647 bp, 25 predicted proteins | sample TARA_B110000503 | Tara Oceans TARA_B110000503 (sample SAMEA4397472) | marine metagenome | biome: Polar Biome; feature: [SRF] surface water layer (ENVO:00010504); material: water (ENVO:00002006), including particulate matter (ENVO:01000060) such as... | depth 5 m | reverse complement strand
TCTTATTTCTTTGAGTCTGTGCAGGGCGGCGAAAAATGGGGCCGTTATTCCATTATAGGGCTACCGTGTCGAACGCTACTGAAGGTCTTTGGCTATCGCGTTGAGATCTGGGTGGATGGCGTCCTTAGCGAAACAGAAGAAGTGGCGGATCCCTTGGCTTTTGCCGAGGCCTTCCAGCAGCGTTATCGCACTGCTCCACGTATGGACCTTCCTGTTTTCCATGGCGGATTAGTGGGGTATTTCGGCTACGATACAGTGCGTTATGTTGAGCCGCGCCTGAAGGCCGGAATGCCACCGGACCGTTTGGGGACGCCCGACATTTTATTGATGGTGTCTGAGGAGGTGCTGGTGTTCGATAATCTCGCCGGCACGATTCGTCTGATAGTTAATGCAGATCCCTCAGCTGATCATGCGCTGGAAAAGGCGCAGGAGCGTTTGTCAGCCTTGGTGGCGCGTTTGCGCGAGCCTATGCGGCCCCTACCAGAGGTGGTGTTAGAGGCAGCAGATAGTTCGACGCTAGAGCAGCAGGCCGAATCTGACTTTACCCAGGCGACCTACGAAGCCAGTGTTGAGAAGGTCAAGGAATACGTGTTGGCCGGTGACGTCATGCAGGTGGTGCCCTCACAGCGGATGAGTATTCCTTTTAGCGCGCCGCCGTTGAACCTCTATCGGGCTCTGCGCAATCTCAATCCTTCGCCGTATATGTATTATCTGGACATGGAAGATTTCCACATTGTGGGTTCCTCTCCGGAAATTTTGGCCCGGCTGGAAAAAGGCGTGGTGACGGTGCGTCCTATTGCGGGGACGCGGCGGCGCGGCCTTACCGAGGATGAAGACGATTCTATGGAAGCCGAGTTGTTGGCTGATCCGAAGGAGATCGCAGAGCATCTGATGCTGATCGATCTTGGGCGCAACGACGTGGGAAGAATCGCGGAGACAGGTTCTGTAGAGTTGACGGATAAAATGGTGGTGGAACGCTACTCTCACGTTATGCATATCGTGTCGAACGTTCGCGCTACGCTGAAGTCCGGTAAGTCGGCCTTTGATGTGCTGCGCGCTACGCTTCCTGCAGGGACGCTGAGCGGGGCACCTAAAATCCGTGCCATGGAAATTATTGATGAACTGGAGCCGGTCAAGCGCGGGGTTTATGGCGGAGCGGTGGGTTATATTTCCTGGGCAGGAGATATGGATACCGCAATCGCTATTCGTACAGCCGTGATCAAGGATGGCAAATTGTATGTGCAGGCGGGTGGCGGTGTTGTTGCCGACTCCATACCGGTAATGGAATGGAAGGAGACCCATGACAAGGCCCGTGCTATGTTTCGTGCAGCGTCCATGGTGCTAGCAGGGGAGAGTGACCATGCTGTTAATGATTGATAACTATGATTCGTTCACCTACAACGTGGTGCAGTATCTTGGCGAACTTGGCGCTGAGGTGCGAGTGGCCAGAAACGATGAGATTACGGTGGATGATATCGCGTTACTGGCACCTGAGAAAATTGTTATTTCTCCCGGGCCGTGCACGCCAAACGAAGCGGGTATCTCCATGGAAGTTGTTCGCCGCTATGCTGGGGTGGTGCCTTTGCTTGGTATCTGTCTAGGTCATCAGAGTATTGGGCAAGTCTTCGGAGGTAAAGTGGTGCGTGCACGCAGGGTCATGCACGGAAAAACGTCGCCGATATGCCATCGCGGTGATGGCGTATTTCGAGATATCAGTCAACCGTTTGAGGCGACGCGCTACCACAGCCTGGTGGTGGAGCGGGAGAGCCTGCCAGATTGTCTGGAAATTACCGCGTGGACCGAGACTGAATCGGGTGAGGTCGACGAAATCATGGGGTTACGTCATCGGGAGTTGGCTGTTGAAGGTGTGCAGTTTCATCCGGAATCGATACTCACAGCGCACGGGCACGATTTGTTGCGCAATTTTCTGCAGCAGTAGAGGGTTTAAGAATGAATATTCAACAGGCTTTGGCGAAAGTAGTGGAGGGCAACAACCTTCAGCGCGAGGAAATGCAGGCTGTGATGCGCCAGATAATGTCTGGAGACGCCACTGATGCGCAGGTCGGCGGACTGCTCGTTGCCTTACGCATGAAAGGAGAGACAACCGAAGAGGTTGCTGGCGCGGCGCAGGTAATGCGTGATCTCGCTACACCGGTCATCGTGAGCGATCCCCATCTGGTCGACCTAGTGGGGACGGGTGGTGACGGCGCTAATTTATTCAACGTTTCAACGGGCGCAAGTTTTGTTGCCGCAGCTGCTGGAGCGAAAGTTGCCAAGCATGGCAATCGTTCAGTCTCCAGTACCAGTGGTAGCTCTGATGTGTTGGAGAAATTGGGGATGCCTCTGGATCTTGACCCCAATCAGGTAGCGCGGGTGATTACAGATGTTGGGGTGGGATTCATGTTTGCTCCGGCGCATCACTCCGCCATGCGTCATGCAATTGGTCCGCGCAAAGAGCTGGGCATACGCACGGTTTTTAATATTTTGGGGCCTTTGACCAACCCTGCCGGCGTGACGCGGCAGCTCATTGGTGTATTCGCTGCAGATTTATGTCAGCCCATGGCAGAAGTACTCAAATTGCTTGGGTCCGAACACGCAATGATTGTGCACTCGGATGATGGTCTGGACGAGATTTCAATTGCTGCGGGCACATCTGTAACGGAATTGTGTGATGGTAATATCGAGACTTACCACATTAGCCCGAAGGATTTTTCACTGCCACTGCAGAGTCTGGACGGCTTGTCTGTCAATAGTGCGGCGGCCTCTGCGAGCCTGATTCGTAGCGCCTTATCGGGTGCCAGTGACGAGGCATCGAAAAAGGCTGGCGCTATGCTCGCGCTCAACGCCGGTGCGACAATTTATGTTAGCGGGATTGCCGCTACCTTGGCGGACGGTGTTGCGATGGCTGAAGACGCCTTGGCCAGTGGATTGGCGGCGGAAAAGCTCAAGCAGTTTGTTGATTTTACGCAATTGATGCGCGGGCCTAGTTGAGGTGGTGGCGAAGAGTGCGCCCACTATTTTGCGTAAGATTCTGGCGCGCAAGGTGGAAGAAGTCGCCGAACGCAAATCCAAGCATTCCCTTGCCAGTCTGGAAGGACGTATTCAAGAGCAGACTGCGCTGCGTGGATTTTCTGCCGCGTTACAGCAACGGGTAGCTGCGGGTGGGCCCGCTGTTATCGCCGAAGTAAAGAAGGCCTCGCCCAGCAAAGGTGTGATTCGCGAGGATTTTAACCCCGTACAGATTGCCAACAGCTACCGTGAGGGCGGCGCCTGTTGTCTTTCGGTGCTGACTGACAGGGACTTTTTCCAAGGTAGTGAAACGTATCTCGAGCAGGCGCGATCAGCCTGCGATTTACCGGTATTGCGCAAGGACTTTACTGTGGATCCTTACCAGGTGGTAGAGGCCCGAGCCTTTGGTGCAGATGCTGTGTTGCTGATTGTGGCTGCGCTCGCGGATGAGCAAATGCGCGAATTGGCGCACGCTGCCGCTGAGATGGGGCTGGATGTATTGGTAGAGGTACATGATCGTGCGGAGCTGGAGCGAGCCCTTGAGCTGGCGACACCACTGATTGGCATTAATAACCGCGATTTGCATAGCTTTGAAACATGTCTGGAAACAACCCTAGACCTGCTGCCGTATATTCCTGCTGATCGATTGGTGATTACCGAGAGCGGCATTCACACGGCTGTGGATGTGGCTCTGATGCGCGATGCCGGTGTACAGTCTTTTCTGGTGGGGGAGGCGTTTATGCGAGCTGAAGAGCCTGGTCAGAAATTGCGCGAGTTGTTTTTCTGAGCGCTTTAGGATTACGGCAATTGTGTTTTGTGTCGGGCTAGGCATCGACGCTTTATTTTTAGGGTTTCGAACACACGCCCCAGCGCTTCAATGACCGCGGGTCAGTAAAGTCCACTTTGTTATGCTAAGATTCCGCGCGTTTTTAATACAGGAAGATGTGTTCAATGAAGGCGACAGTGAAGTGGGCGGACGGTGCTATGTTTGTGGGTGAGTCCGGCAGTGGACACACCGTTGTGATGGATGGGCCGGAAGATCTCGGCGGTCGCAATCTTGCGGCTCGCCCAATGGAAATGCTGCTTCTGGGAACCGGGGGCTGTTCGATCTATGATGTGTTGACCATGCTGAAGAAATCGCGTCAGCAGGTGGTGGACTGCCGCGTGGAGTTGGACGCGCAGCGGGCTGATGCAGTGCCCGCGGTCTTTACGCAGATCAATATGCATTTTGTCGTTACCGGGGTTGGACTCAAAGAGAGTCACGTAAAGCGGGCGGTGGAGCTTTCTGCCGAGAAATATTGCTCTGCATCTATCATGCTGGGTGCTGCTGGCGTGGAAATCACTCACAGTTATGAGATCGCGGAGTTTGCTCCGGCAGTATAGGCTATATTCAGAACAGGCCTCAAAGAATGCCTGCGTCGTCAATGAGTACCCCTATAATAAAATATTGGAGGTACGAAAAAAGCCCGTTAAATTCGATAGCTTGTCCGGGTCATCAGCAGTGATAACGCACTCATGGCTTGTTTTATTGGTCGGGGGAAATCCATACCACCGGCTTCCAGTGCATTATCACCATGGCGTTGTTCATCCTCCAGCATCTGCTGCAGAATCAGTGAGGATTTCCGATCCTCGTCGGGTAATTGTTTGAGATGGTCGCGCAGATGACTACAAACCTGCTCTTCCGTTGCGGCTACAAATCCTAGGCTCACTTTATCGCCGATTGCACCCGCGATTGCGCCGAGCGCAAAGGACATGCCGTACCACGCTGGATTCAGGTAACTGGCGCGGCTATCCAGTTCTCGCAAGCGTTCTTCGCACCACACTAGATGGTCGACTTCTTCCAGCGCAGCCTGCTGCATTTCATCGCGTACCGTGGGCAATTTCGCGGTTAGTGCCTGCCCCTGATACAGTGCCTGAGCACAGACCTCTCCGGTGTGGTTAACCCGCATCAATCCCGCCACGTGCTTGCGCGCTGGCTCTGAGAGTTCTGATTCTAGGTGACCTTGCGAGGGTGATGGCCGACTGGCGTGATTGCCACGGCTGGTGATGGTTTTGATTACCGAGTCTGCTTCGCCGATGAGTTTGTCTAGTAAGGAGAGGTGTCGTTCTTGCATGGTAGATTTCTGTCTGGGTGCTGATGCTAGCTATTATAGCGCGCTATGGCGCGCCAACCAATGTCCGTGCGCAGGGTCATGCCATCCCAGCTAATAGTTTCCGCCGCCGCATAGCAAGCGCGTTGTGCACTGGCAATATCGTCACCCAGTGCCGTGACGCATAGGACGCGACCGCCACTGGTAACAACCCCTTGGCCATTGTGTGTTGTGCCTGCGTGAAACACTTTAATATCATCACTGTGCACGGTATCGAGACCATTGATCAGGGCTCCTTGAGAATAGTCCGCTGGGTAGCCGGCGGCGGCGAGGACGACTCCTATGGCACACCGTTCATCCCACTGAGCGCCGGCTTGCTCCAGAGTGCCGTCCAGAGCGGCGTCACATAATTTCACCAGGTCCGATTGCAAGCGCATCATAATGGGCTGGGTTTCAGGGTCGCCAAAGCGGCAGTTGTATTCGATGACCCGGGGGTTACCATCGGCGTCAATCATTAGACCCGCATAGAGGAATCCTGTGTAGTCATTGCCTTCTGCAGCCATGCCTGCAACCGTGGGCAAAATCACCCGATCCATGATCCGCTGGTGTACCACTGCATCCACCACCGGGGCGGGTGAGTAGGCACCCATACCGCCAGTATTGGGGCCTGTGTCGCCCTCGCCGATGCGTTTATGGTCCTGACTGGTGGCCATGGGTAGTACATGGCGGCCGTCAACAATGACAATAAAGCTGGCCTCTTCGCCGGGTAGGAATTCCTCGATCACCACGCGACACCCCGCCTCACCAAACGCGTTGCCAGAGAGCATGTCGGTGACCGCTTCCTCTGCCTGTGCCAGCGTTTCTGCGACAATGACGCCCTTGCCTGCTGCCAGCCCATCTGCCTTTATCACAATTGGGGCGCCCTGCTTGCGGACGTAGGCGAGAGCCGGTTCCAGTTCTGTGAAGTTGCCGTACGAGCCGGAAGGAATGTTGTGCCGCGCGAGGAAATCTTTGGTGAATGCCTTGGAGCCTTCCAGCTGGGCTGCGCCTTTGCTTGGACCGAAACAGCGCAGGTTACGTACCTGGAAGTAGTCTACGATACCTTCAACTAAGGGTGTTTCGGGCCCTACGATAGTCAGACCAACATTGTTACTCTCGGCGAAATCGGCGAGGGCACTAAAGTCCATCGTGTCGATGGCGACGTTTTCAAGCCCCACTTCCTTGCCGGTACCCGCATTGCCGGGAGCGACATAGACCGTCTCTACGCCCGCTGACTGGGCCGCTTTCCACGCGAGAGCGTGCTCACGACCACCGCTGCCTATGACGAGAATATTCATGCCAGTTCCCTAGTGTCTAAAGTGACGCATTCCGGTAAACACCATTGCCATACCGTGTTCATCGGCGGCGGCAATCACCTCATCGTCACGAATGGAGCCACCCGGCTGAATGATGGCAGCAATACCCGCCTGCCCGGCGTTGTCAATGCCATCACGGAAGGGGAAGAATGCGTCGGACGCCATGACTGAGCCTTGCACAGACAATCGGGCATGCTCGGCCTTGATGGCCGCAATGCGCGCAGAGTTAATGCGGCTCATTTGTCCGGCGCCGACGCCAATAGTCTGGCCGTTCGCGGCATAGACAATGGCGTTGGATTTGACGAACTTCGCAACGATCCAGGCAAACATTAAATCCTGTAATTGTTGCTCAGTCGGCTGACACTTACTGACGACGGTCAGATCGTCCCGGGTAATCATTCCTAGGTCGCGATCCTGTATCAGTAGGCCGCCATTGACGCGCTTATAGTCAAGAGCAGGTCCGGGTGCAGACCATTCGCCACAAGAAAGCAGGCGCACGTTTTTCTTGTCCGCCACCAGTGCCGCTGCCTCTTCGCTGACGCTGGGTGCAATGATAACTTCCACAAACTGCCGTTCCACGATGCTTGCCGCTGTCTTTGTGTCGAGCTCACGGTTGAAGGCGATGATGCCGCCAAAGGCTGATTCGGTGTCTGTCGCGAAGGCCAGGTCATAGGCTTCACTGATACTTCCAGCGATCGCCACACCACAGGGATTGGCATGTTTGACGATCACGCAGGCAGGCTGATGGAAATTTTTGACGCACTCCAGCGCGGCGTCGGTATCCGCCACGTTGTTGTAGGACAGTTCTTTGCCCTGGATTTGGCGCGCGGTAGCAATGCCTGCTTCAGCGGGATTGGCCTCAACATAGAAGGCCGCCTGCTGGTGCGGGTTTTCGCCGTAGCGCATTTCCTGCACTTTGTGAAATTGGGCGTTGAAGGTGCGGGGAAATTTTGGCGAGCCGTCTGGCACCAGGGTGCCAAAGTGGTTGGCGATCGCACCATCGTAAGCGGCGGTGTGTTCATAGGCCTTGATCGCAAGATTAAAACGACTCTCCAGGCTGGTGCTGCCGCCATTAGACTGCATCTCGCTGAGGATTTCGCCGTAATCGGAGGCATTCACCACGATGGTGACAAACGGGTGGTTCTTGGCTGCTGCGCGCACCATGGTGGGTCCACCGATGTCGATATTTTCGATGGCGTCTTCGACGGTGCAGTCAGGGTTAGCAACCGTTGCAGAAAATGGGTAGAGGTTGACCACAACCATGTCAATAGGATCGATGCCATGCGCGGCCATCACGTCGTCATCCTGCCCCCGACGGCCCAAAATGCCACCGTGTACTTTGGGGTGTAGAGTTTTGACCCGCCCATCCATCATTTCAGGGAAACCCGTGTAGTCTGCGACTTCAGTCACATCCAGCCCCAGCTCCCGTAGCAAGCGGTAGGTACCACCTGTTGATAGCAGCTCTACGCCAAGTGCGCGCAGGGCGCTGGCAAATTCTCCAATACCTGATTTGTCGGAAACGCTAATCAAGGCGCGTCTGACTTTGACGAGATCACTCATGTGTATACCGCTTCCTTAGTCTTTGTCGCTGATCAGGTTGTACTGCTTGAGTTTTTTGCGCAGTGTGCCTCGGTTTAGGCCCAGCATCAGCGAGGCCTTGGTCTGGTTGTTGCGCGTATACACCATGATTTCTGTCAGCAGCGGCGCTTCGACTTCCGCCAATACCATCTGATAAACGTCAGTAGAGAGTTGACCATCCAGTTCAGCCAGGTATTTACGTACCGATGCGGTGACTGAATCGCGCAGGTTACGGACCTCTATTGCCAGCGGTTCATTGTCATTGGCGGCGCTCACTGTGCTTGCCACCGGAACGGGTAAATGTTCAGCCCTTGTCATGCTGCAATTTCCTTATCAAATGCGAATCCCGACAGCTGCTGTATATAATATAGCTGCTCTTCGGGAGCTGTCAGTCGATTAAAGTGTCTGTGTTGTTCGCGCGTGTCGCGGTCGGCGTTCAAATACCAGCCCACGTGTTTGCGAGCGATACGCACGCCCATAAAGTCACCGTAAAACTGGTGCAGTTGTGTAACGTGGCGATGCAGAGTCGACAGTTGCTGGGTCGCAGAGGGCGGCGCTGGCATCACCCCAGTGTCTAGGTAGGTTGCTATCTGGCCGCAAAGCCATGGCCGACCTTGGGCAGCCCTGCCAATCATGACACCGGCCGCACCCGTATGCGCAATGACATTGGCCGCCATCTGCGGGGAGTTGATGTCGCCATTGGCAAACACCGGGATATTTATCGCTGCGACAATGGCAGCAATTGTGTCGTACTCTGCGTGCCCAGTGAAGGCACAGGCACGTGTTCGACCATGGACTGCCAATGCTGCAATGCCGGCATCTTCGGCAATGTGAGCGATGGATACGCCATTTCTAGCGCCGGGCGCGGAGCCCGTGCGAATTTTGAGGGTAACGGGCACATCTACGGCATCAATCACCGCGAGTAAAATAGCTTTCACCCGTGCTTCATCGGCCAGTAGAGCCGACCCTGCTGCTTTGCGGCACACCTTTTTGGCCGGGCAGCCCATATTGATATCAATGATCTGCGCGCCACGTTCAACGTTGTAGCGAGCAGCTGCCGCCATCTGTAGGGGCTCGCTGCCAGCGATCTGTACTGAGCGGGGGGCGATCTCGTGGTCGTGTTGGCTGCGCCATTGGGTCTTGGGCGAGTGACGCAAACGGGGATTGGAGCTGATCATTTCCGACACAACCAGACCCGCACCGAACTGAGAACACAGACGCCGAAATGGCAAATCGGTAACGCCCGCCATGGGTGCTAGCGCGACGCTATTAGGCAATCTGTACGATCCGATTTCTATCATGTAGTGGTGTTTGAAAGTGGGTATCAAAAATGATCGGTCATGATACTCGGTAGGTGTGACGCGGGAAAGAAATTATGCACAAAAAAGCAGCGATTTTAACTTTTTGATTTAACGGATCGACTCGTGAGCGGCCCGCTTGCCTTGCAGACAGACCCAGCCGTCTTTTTCGCCGACGATACGCAATTGCAGTCTGTCTGCGTAGTGTGCGCACAATGCCTCGGCTTGGTTTTGCAATAGACCGGAGAGTAGAAGCGTGCCGGTGGGTTGAAGAAAATCCAGCAAGGTGTCGGATAAGTCGATGAGAGGTCCGGCAAGAATATTGGCGACGACGACCTCGGCTCGCTGCTTCCAGGCTTTGTGGTCTACGTCGTTTGGAAATGCCACCGGCAGATTTTCTGGTGCAATGCTATTGCGTGCTGCGTTATCTTGGCAGGCAGCCAGAGCCTGTGGGTCGTTATCTACCCCCAGTGCCAAAGCGGCACCTAATTTCAGCGCGGCCACTGCAAGGATGCCAGACCCACAACCGTAATCGACCACGGTTTGTCCTGTCAGTGGCATGCTGTCCAGTTGCTGCAGGCACATGGCAGTAGTGGGGTGAGTTCCTGTGCCAAAGGCTAGGCCGGGATCCAGTAGCAGGTTCACCGCGTTCGGATTAGGGGGTTCAAGCCAGCTAGGGCATACCCAAAGACGTTGTCCAAACTGCATAGGTCGATAGTGTTGCATCCACTCGCGTTCCCAGTCTTTGTCTTCCAGGATTTCTACCCGTGGGTTGGCCCCTTGCAGCAAGCTATCAGGGAGTGCCTGCAATATAGGGTCCATCTTTGTGTCCGCCGGATAGAGTGCGGTAAGGCGCGTCTGGTTCCATAGAGGCGTTTCCCCCACGCCGGGTTCCAGCAGGGGCTGATCGGCATTGTCTTCCAAGGTGACCGCGACAGCACCCGCCTCCAGGAGTAGGTCTTCCAGTTCGGCGACATTCGGGCGCGCGATGTCTAGCCGCAGTTGCAGCCACGTCAAAACGACACTCCGACGCGAGCAATAGCGGGGGGCTGAGTGAGCACTAGCATTGTGCGGCTAAGAAGAGGATAAAAATGAAATAATCTACTGTGCTAGCTTGCTTTCAAGGTAGTGAATACTCACTCCTCCTGCCTTGAATGCTGCATCGCGCACCAAGTCTCTATGCAATGGCGTATTCGTGCGGATACCCTCTACCACCAGCTCGTCTAATGCCACGCGCATTCTGGCCAGCGCAATGTCTCGATTTTCACCGTAGGAAATTATCTTGGCAATCAGGGAGTCATAATAAGGCGGTACGGTGTAGCCATCGTAAAGGTGAGAGTCCACTCTCACGCCGGGGCCGCCGGGTGCATGAAACGTCGTTACCATACCCGGGCATGGCATGAAGGTTTTTGCGTCTTCTGCATTGATGCGACACTCAAAGGCGTGCCCACGAAATTGAACCTCGCTCTGCTTGAGTGATAGCGGCAGGCCACTGGCGATGCGCAGTTGCTCCTGAACGATATCCACGCCGGTGATCATCTCAGTAACGGGGTGCTCAACCTGAACCCGCGTGTTCATTTCAATAAAGTAGAAGTCCCCGCCCTCATACAGAAATTCAAAGGTGCCGGCACCGCGGTAGCCGATATCAATACAGGCTTTAACGCACGACTGGGCCACTGCATCGCGCGCGTCCTGCGCGATTGCGGGCGCGGGCGCTTCCTCCATTACTTTCTGGTGCCGACGCTGCAATGAGCAGTCCCGGTCACCCAAATGGATAGCGTTACCCTGGCCATCGGCCAGTACTTGAATCTCCACATGGCGAGGTGTTTGCAGAAATTTTTCCAGGTAGACGACATCAGAGCCGAATGCCGCCGCCGCCTCGGCTTGAGTGAGCTGTATTGAGCTGAGTAGCCCCTCTGCACTGTGCACAACACGCATTCCGCGACCGCCACCGCCGGCGGCGGCTTTGATAATAACCGGATAACCTATGCGCTGCGCAACCTCAAGACTGTGTGCAGTGTCCTCTGTCAGTGGCCCATCAGAGCCAGGCACGGTGGGAACTCCTGCTTGTTTCATCGCCTGAATGGCGGAAACTTTGTCTCCCATGAGTCTGATTGTGTCAGCCGCGGGGCCAATAAATATGAAACCACTTTTCTCTACTTGATCAGCAAAATCAGCATTTTCTGCTAGGAATCCGTATCCAGGGTGGATAGCGGTTGCTCGCGTGACCTCCGCAGCACTAATAATCGCGGGGACATTGAGGTAGCTCTCGGCAGACGATGCGGGCCCGATACAGACGGCTTCGTCTGCCAGCAGTACGTGCTTGAGCTCCCGGTCCGCCTTGGAATGCACGGCAACTGTCTGGATTTCCAGTTCCTTACAAGCTCGCAGGATGCGCAGCGCTATCTCACCACGGTTTGCGATGAGTACTTTTTCCAATATGGGCATGCTTTGTTCCTTTGCTTGTCGCTGGTCTAGCTGGACTTACACGATGCAGAACAGAGGCTGGTCGAACTCGACCGGTTCGCCGCTTTCAACCAGAATAGCCTCGACGGTACCCGCTTTGTCCGCCTCTATCTGGTTCATCATCTTCATTGCCTCGACAATGCAAACGATGTCACCGACCTTCACTGTCTGACCCACTTCAACAAAGGCCGCTGAGGTGGGTGAGGGTGAGCGGTAAAAGGTGCCTACCATCGGTGATGCGAGCATATGGCCGGCACTGATGGCAGCAGGTGCAGGTGCAGGTGCTGCTGGCGCGACGGGTGCCTGCGGGGCCGGTGCTGGAGCGGCATAAGCTGGCGGGGCATACATTGGCGGAGCATAAGCTGGAGCGGCTTGTGCTGCCATTGCTAAGGCTTTGGCACCATTGCGGCTGATGCGCACTGACTCCTCGCCTTCTTTAATTTCGATCTCGTCGATGTTGGACTCTTCCAGCAATTCGATCAGTTTTTTGACTTTGCGAATGTCCATAGTGCAATCTCTTCGATAAAATTTAGGGTTGTTCCAGCTGTGTTAAAGCGGCTTGTAATCCGAGTTCATAGCCCTGGGCACCTAATCCGCAGATAACCCCTTGTGCGATATCGGAAAAGTAGGAATGCTGCCGAAACGTTTCCCTGGCATGGGTGTTGGATAGATGGATCTCAATAAAGGGGATATCCACTGCCGCCAGTGCGTCCCTCAGTGCAACGCTAGTGTGGGTGAAGGCGGCAGGGTTGATTAAGATAAAGTCGATGCCCTCTTGGCGTGCAGTTTGAACCCGCTCGACCAGTTCGTATTCGGCATTGCTTTGCATTGACAATAGCCTGTGGCCGCGCTCGTGCGCGAATTGCTCGAGGCGTAGATCGATGTCGGTCAGGGCGGTAGTACCATAGATATCGGGTTCACGACCACCCAATAGGTTCAGGTTAGGGCCATGCAGTACTAGAATACTCGCCATTTGGATGGCTCTCTCCGGTGAGGGCTCGGTTTTGACAAATACTGGCGTAATTTGTCGAAACTGTCTACGAGTTTTCCTGTTTATGCGACTTTTGTCTACTTATCCCCGCCAAGTTGAAGACGTTAGACGGTTTTTGCGCTTTCAACCTGTCGTGCTGGCACTGCAGGTGCCGTGCTAATGCTTATCTACTTGAAATAATGTCAATATCGTTATTGTCTTAAAAAATGGCGTTAACATCCGAGTTTTTCTCTGATACGGCTTGCAACGCGTCCAATACGGTCTGTGCGGTTAATATTTGCGGCAGAATCAATGGTGCTTCTGAGGTATCAGCGGCATACATCAAGTACAGCGGAATGCCGTTACGTTCATATTTTTTCAGCAGGCCGGCAATGTCAGCGTTCCGATTAGTCCAGTCGGCAACCATATAGACGACTCCGTAGTCAGCAAAGGCCTGCACCATGTCGTCCGTGAGCAGTACAGCCGTCTCATTGGCGATGCAGGTGATGCACCAGTCGGCTGTAACGTCCACGAATACTGGATTCCCAGCATTGCGCTGCGCAGCCACTGCCGGCTCTGACCAGACGAGTTTTCCCTGCGAAAGTAGCGCCGCATCACTGCTGCGGACATCCAGGTCCCGCATTGAGCCCAGACTGACTGCGGCGGCTAGGCAGGCCAGCGCGAGCACTTTGCGCCACCAACTGTGCTGCCACAGCCAAAGTCCAAGGGCCAGCATGAGTGCGCCACTGAGCGCTGCTGTCATGGTGTTTACACCGGTTTGTCTCCCCGCCACCCACAACAACCAGATAGCGGTCGCGTAGAGTGGAAAAGCCAGTAACTGCTTGAGTGTATCCATCCAAGCTCCGGGTTTCGGCATCAGTGCACGTGCGGCTCCGCTGTAGCTAAAAAGTAGCAGAGGGGCCGCCATACCGGCGCCTAGAGCGGCAAAGACCAGTAAGCCTATCTGTGGCGGCTGACTAACGGCAAATCCCAGGGCTGTCCCCATAAACGGCGCGGTGCAGGGGCTGGCCACTACTACAGCCAGCACGCCGGTAAAAAAGCTGCCGCTGAGTCCGCCTCGATTCGCCAGCCCACTGCCGGTGTTCATGAGGTTGCTCCCCATTTCCACCATACCTGATAGGGACAGGCCCATAGCGATAAATAGGTATGCCAAAGCAATCACAAAGGCCGGTGATTGGAGTTGGAAACCCCAGCCGATTGCACTTCCAGCCTGCTGCAGCGCAAGCAGCAATGCCGCTACGAAAACGAAGCTACTAATCACTCCTGCGGTGTAGATCCAGCTGTGCAGGTGCCGGTCATGGTCTGTGCTGCGGGCGAAACTCAATACTTTTAGAGACAGTATAGGAAACACACAGGGCATTAGATTGAGAATGGCACCACCCGCAAAGGCCAGCAGCAGCATGTATAACAGCCCGTCGCCGGTGGAGGATTCCTGCGTTGTGGTGACCGGTGTTGAGGCACCCCCTGTTGGCGTCTCTTTGTTAGGCAACGTCACTGGCGTTACAGTGCCGGTGCTGAAGTCCAGGTCGTAGTTCTGGTTGTAGGGCGGGTAGCACAGGCCGGCGTCTGCACACCCTTGTGAGGTCACCGAGAAGGTGCCTCGTTCGATGACTTGCTGTACTTGTAAGTTGATATCGGCGTTGTGGTAGTAAACCTGTACTTCGCCGAAGTACTCGTCGTTGCGGCTCAGGGCCGTTGGCATGTCGGCGGTAAGGTCGACAGCGCCTTGGTCGTTTTCCAGATTAAAGTCGAAGCGGTGCTGGTAAAGGTAGTAATTGGGGGCGATTTGCCAGTAAACACGTATATTTTGCGTATCGATTATCTCAACTTCCAGTTGATACGCTTGCTCAACCGGGAGGAATTCGGGTGCCATCTTCGCGCCCGATAGGCCCTGATTCGCGGCACCGAAGTCTTCAGCGTAACAAACACCGCTGATGAGTATTAGAAAACTTGCGAGCAGGGCACGCATACCAACTCCTGGATAGAAACAGTGCCACCTGAGGCACTGTCTGTGTTTATCAGAGACGAATTGTACCAAGACTTTATAACGTTAGCCCAGAGTATGACCATCAATCATATCAGCAGTGGTACAATGCTTCGACGCTGGCACAGCGAGATAGTTTCAAATCTGGGGTCTGAAGATGATTAAAATAGGGATAGCCGTATTGTTGGCCGGTATTATGTCGTTAGCAGTGGCGGGAGAACAGGCAGACCAAGATACAATGCTGGATACAGAGAGTGCATGGGTCAGGGCTCTGCCCCCTGGACAGCCCAATACAGCAGCCTACCTTACGTTGGTCAACCGAGGCGAGGCAGTGGTGGTTGTTGAAAGTGCTAGTGCAAACGTGGCAGACAAGGTAGAAATACATACCACGCGCAGCGCTGACGGGCTTGTGCGCATGGAGCAGTTGCAGAGTCTAGAGGTGGCACCGGGAGAACGTTTGGCGCTGGCGCCCGGCGGCACCCACCTAATGCTGCTAGGGTTGGAGACAATGCCGGTGACGGGCGACACGGTGCAGCTATGCTTGCAGCTGTCCTCCCAGAGCGAGGTCTGTACTTCGGCTGACGTGCGCAAAAGTAGTGACACGTCGGATTCGCAAAACGGTCAACACCACCAACACCACCACTAATCGAGTAATCTAATGAATACAGCTACTGAAAAATTGGCCGGATGGCGCGATAATTATCTTCCGCAAGAAGGGCTAGGCAAAGTTATTGTCATTGTAATCTGTCTTTACTTGTTGGGGGCGGTCCTACTGGGAATGTATTGGAGTATTGAGCCCAAGCCTTTTGACGTGCGGGCTAAGGCGCAAGCGTTGGCGGCTGAAGACGGAGGTACTGTGGTCACCGGCTCGGTTACCACGGGCGCTCTGATCGGGGTGGTGCAGACCCTGCTAGATAAGCCCGGTGGCTATACCCACAATGACAAGTTTCCACCGGGGGTTTGGCTAGACAATATGCCGAACTGGGAGTACGGCGTGCTGATTCAGGTGCGCGATATGTCTCGTGCCCTGCGAGAGGTATTCAGCCGCTCGCAATCGCAGTCAACAGAAGACGCAGATCTGGTGGAGATGGAGCCGCGCTTTAACTTTAATTCCGATAGCTGGATCCTGCCTTCTTCTGAGTCCGAGTATCGCGATGGACTGGAATATGCGCGTGAATATTTTGATCGTTTGTCTGAAAAAAGCGCGCCGGGCGCACAGTTTTATGCCCGTTCAGATAGCCTGCGCTATTACTTGTCTGCCGTTGATAGTCGGCTGGGCAGTCTTTCTCAGCGTCTTAGCGCCAGTGTGGGCAAGTCGAGACTGAATACCGATCTTGCGGGTGATGCCGAGGCTGCTCAGTCAACTGAGACTCCGACAGAGCAAGAGGTGCGCACGCCCTGGGGCGAGATTGATGATGTGTTCTACGAGGCTCGGGGGACAGCCTGGGCACTGATCCTTTTTCTAAAAGCGGTGGAGGTGGATTTCGCTGACATACTGGCCAAAAAGAACGCTCAGGTGAGTTTGCAGCAAATCATTCGCGAACTCGAAGGCACACAGGAAACCGTGTGGAGCCCAATGATACTTAACGGAAGTGGGTTTGGGCCATTGGCGAATCACTCACTAGTGATGGCATCCTATCTCAGCCGTGCCAATGCAGCGATCGTAGACCTGCGTGACTTGCTGTCTCAAGGTTAACCACTCAGTCCATGGTGTAGCGCAGACGGGTTCCGGTGTCCAGCGACAGACGGATTTCTTGTGCGCTTAGCGCCACTGGAAAGTAGGTCCCAGACAGCTTGGCATCGAGCAAACTGGCACCTTCTAAGTTAGTGTTTCGAAAGTCAATGCCGCTTATGTCGGCATTACGAAAGTAGGAATTGCTAAAGTCTAACCCCTGAGCCTCCATGTTACGTAAGTCGCGACCGCGATAGTCCCCGTTTTTCAATTCGCTGGTGTCTAATTGGTCGCGCTGTTCATTGAAACTCTTGATGTCTTCAGTGCGAAGTAGTTGGTATAACGGGTCTTTTTTTATAACGGGCTTGTCCATGGGGTTACCTTGTTGATGAATGCCTGCTCGCGCAAGCGATGGGCTACATTATTTTATAGATCGATAGCTTAAGTCACCGCGAGGCGCAAGCCCAGCCCTATCACACTGAAACTGAGGGTGTAATGTGACGGCACAGACATTTGAGGGGTTTCTCCTGACGCACAACTGGATTATCAACACTATGTCGATAGGCAGTTAGCGCCCGTGGCGGATGGTATTCTGGGCTTTGTCGGCAGTTCTTTTCGCGCGCTGACGGACAAACAAATCGGTCTGTTTTAGTCAAAACAGACCGGACTCGACTGTTAGCCAAAAAACTCGCTGCGCAGCGCCTGGTAATCTTCTGCGGGCAGTCGAGGGCCATAGTTGGCAACAACCTTTCCCGCTGCCAAGCTGGCGAACCGACCTGCTGTAGGAAAGTCCTCCCCGTTGGTGATCGCGTAGAGGAATGCACCTGCGAACATATCGCCAGCACCGTTGGTGTCCACAGCATGCACTTTATGTGCGGGGATTTCGACCAGTGCAGTACCATCAAATGTTAGCGCCCCGTCACTTCCCCGTGTGATAACAAAGGTGTCGGCAATCGCTTTTAGTCGCTCTACTGCAACATCCAGACTATCGCTTTGGGCCCAGCCTAGGGCTTCGTCTTCATTACAGAAGACCAGGTTTAGGCGGTCGCCAATGATTTCAGTCATGCCATCACGGAAAAATTCCACCATGCCGGGATCGGAAAAACTCAAAGCGGTTTTCACGCCGGCTGCCTCGGCGATTTCTCTCGCCTTGATTGCTGCTGCACGGCCGGTTGGAGATGTCACGAGATACCCTTCTAGATACACATATTCGGAGGCGGCAATTGCCCCGGCATCCAGCTGCTCGATCGACAGAGTTTCGCTGATGCCGAGAAAGGTGTTCATGCTGCGTTCAGCATCGGGGGTTATCAAGACCAAGCATTTACCGGTAGTGCCGGCGGCGCGCTCGCCTTTTAGGCAGTGGTCTACACCGGCAGCTTCCAGATCGGCAATGTAGATATCACCGTCGCTGTCATTGGCCACTTTGCAGGACATAAAAGTCGGTCCGCCGAATTGTGCGGTAGCAATCATCGAGTTACCGGCACTGCCACCGCTGGCGTGGTTGGCTTTAATTAGGTGGCCTTTAAGGTGGTCGAGTAGCTCGCCTCGGCGATCTTCATCGACCAGCGTCATTAAACCTTTCTCAACATTCATCTGAGCTAGCTCGGCGTCCTGCACCTTGATCTCGGTATCGACCAGCGCTGCACCAATGCCGTATGCCACATATTTCTTCATTATTTATTTCGCCTGTCAGATTTAAAAGATTGCCCCATTATCCTGATTTGCCAGTCGAATAAAAGTGCTAGATCACAATACGGCTCATTACCATTAGCGCCATGCCGATGGAAACAATAGCAAAGACAAGCCGATTTCCCCAGTAGCTGGTGTAAACTCGAACCCTATGCTTCGCACCAGCCATCTATTGCTTAAACTTGTTCTTGTCTCCTTCGTCGTAGGGGGGCTATTTGTGATTTATCTCGACGCCCGTATCACGGCGACTTTTAATGACAAGATGTGGGATCTGCCGGCTAAGGTGTACGCCCGCCCGCTGGAATTGTTTGCTGGTGCTCCTCTGTCGCCGGACGATCTGTCTTACGAGTTAGACGTTTTGGGGTATCGCTCGGTGACGTCAGCACGCAATCGTGGGGAGGTGTCACGTTTCAGGAATCGCTTTGAAATCTATACGCGCGGCTTTGATTTTCCTGATGAGCGAGAACCGGGCCGGCGTGTACTGATTGAGTTCAGTGGCGACCGGGTTAAAAGCATGTCAGCCAGTGGCGGGGGTATCGACCTTATGCGGCTGGAGCCGGTTCGAATCGGCGGGATTTATCCTCAGCATGGGGAAGACCGGGTTCTGGCTCGTTTGGATGATGTTCCTCTGAGCCTGCGTCAGGGACTGATGGTGGTAGAAGACCGCGACTTCAACCGGCACTGGGGTTTTTCAATTGTGGGCATCTCCCGGGCCGCGCTGAGCAACGTGCGTTCGGGTCAGGTAGTTGCTGGTGGAAGTACCATCACCCAGCAGCTGGTGAAAAACTATTACCTCACGTCCGAACGCACCATCGTGCGTAAGCTGACAGAACTTGTGATGGCGGTGCTCCTCGAACTGCATTACGACAAAGACCAGATACTGGAAAGCTATATTAACGAAGTGTACCTGGGTCAGGAAGGACGCCACTCTGTTCATGGCTTTGCACTCGCCTCGCAACATTATTTTGACAAGCCACTGGAGCGGCTGGGGTTGCATGAGCAGGCCCTGATGATTGGAATGATTAAGGGCCCTTCTCTTTATAATCCACAGCGCAACCCCAAGAGAGCTCTGGAGCGACGGAATCTGGTGCTGGACCTCATGGCGGCTCAAGGCGTGATTTCACCGGAGCAGGCCACAGTGGCTCGCGCGATGCCACTGGGGCTGAATAAAAAACGTCGGATTCGAGATTCGTTTCCAGCTTTTCTGGACTTGGTGCGCCGGCAGCTGCGCCGTGATTATAGAGACGAAGATCTCACCACGCAGGGACTCAGTATCTTTACCAGCTTTGACCCACTGCTGCAGCGCAAGTTGGAAAGCAGCACAACGATTGTGATGGATCAACTTGATCCGCGCGACGAATTGCAAAGCGCCACGGTTGTTACTCGTTTTGACACGGGGGACGTGGTCGCTCTTAGCGGGGGTCGCAAGCCGCGTTTCGCAGGCTTTAACCGAGCATTGGATGTCAGACGACCAGCGGGCTCCCTGCTCAAGCCCGCGACTTACCTCGTAGCATTGGAGCGTCCAAGCGAATACTCGCTGGCAACACGACTGTCAGATGCTCCTTTGACTGTTAAGCTCGGTGGAGCGAAGTCGTGGCAACCGAAGAACTTTGATCTTCAGTCCCATGAGGATGTGCTGCTCTACCAGGCTCTGGCAAAATCCTACAACCTCGCCAGTGCGCGGTTGGGTATGGAGTTGGGCCTCGATTCTGTCATTGATATGCTGGCACGGCTGGGCGTTGAGCAAGGTGTTCCACGAGTACCCGCGCTGTTATTGGGTGCGGGTGAATATTCGCCTATGGACATGGCGGCGATGTACCAATCGATAGCGGCTGGCGGGTTTCGCATGCCACTGCGCAGCATTCGGAATATCGTTGACGCTAATGGCACATCTCTGAAACGGTACCCGCTAGAATATGACCGCACCGCCAGCATCCAATCGGTACATTTATTGCATTATGCGCTGCGGGCGGTGGTGCGTGAGGGAACCGGACGCGGCGTTTATCGCTATCTGCCGGAGAACTTTGCGGTGGCTGGCAAGACCGGCACAACCAATGACGGTCGTGATTCCTGGTTTGCGGGTTTTTCTGGCGATCTGCTTGCGGTCAGCTGGATAGGACGAGATGACAATGGTAGTACCAAGCTGACCGGTGCCAGTGGTGCGTTAAAGGTGTGGGCTCATTTTATGGACAGCGCCAGCAAACAACCGCTGGCCTATCGTATGCCTGATGGCATTCAGCCCCAGTGGATTGATAACCGCAACGGTTATCTTACAGGTGACGGTTGCCCAAATTCCCATATGCTGCCTTTTATCATAGGTTCCGAGCCGACTCAGCGTACTCATTGTTCGCCACGTCAATCCGGACCGAAGTCCGGGTCGGGCATTAAGACTTGGTTCGAGTCGTTGTTTGGAGGAGGTGGTTAGCCGTGTTTTTCCAATGAGTGTTTCGGATTGCAGCGCTGAGTTTTTTTGCAGTGGTGCCCGCTTGCTCAACGCTTCCGGAGAGTGGCTCTGTGTCAGTGGAAAAAGCGCCACAGCATGCGGTGGTGACTCCTGATGCTCGGGTGCCGGACGTTCCGTTTCGCTCCGCTACACCCTCCGCTAGCACTGCCTGGAAGCCGCTACTTGCGAAAGCTGATCAGGCGACCAATAGAGGCGATTATGAACAGGCAATGGCATTGCTCGAGCGGGCGCAGCGTATAGATCCAGACAGTGCTGAAGTCTATTTGGGCATGGCCAAGACCCACAGTGCCAAGGGTGATGATATGCAGGCAAGGGCTACTGCTGAACGCGGGCGGTTCTACTGCAGTGGGAAGATCCAATGCGATGCCTTGCGCGGTTATACCCGGTGAAGGCGCCTGCTTGTGGGCAGTGGAATTTTATCGGATTATTATTTTCGAATTTATCGGAGCAGTATAGTCCGCAGGTAAGTGGCGACAGACCAATTCAAAGCCCTCATCGGATGGTTCAAAGCTTAGGTGTTGATTGATGCAGGCCGGTGTCTCTCCTGCCGAGTGACTGACAAAAATAATCTGTGTGTCGCTATTGCTCGCAATGTGATCAATGGCCCGCAGCATCAGTTTGCGATGATGGCCATCGAGTCCCAGAGTCGGTTCATCCAGTATCAGGATGATGGGAGATTTCACCATGGCTCGGGCAAGTAACACCATGCGTTGTAAGCCAAAGGACAGCGCGTCAAAATTTTCGTGCAGGTAGTCGGCCATTCCTAACGCGCATAGCCACTGTAGGGCGCCATTGCGTTGCGCGTCACCCCATTCGTCATACAGGCCAATAGTGTCGAAGAACCCCGACACAACCACTTCCACTACGCGCATGCCGCGCGAAAAACTCAGTTGCAGTTGGGTGTCCAACTGACCAAATTTTTGTTTAATATCCCACACACTTTCACCGCTGCCTCTCTTGACACCAAACAGGGTGATGTCTTGTCCGTACGCCTTATGGTTATCCCCGGTGATAAGGCTTAACAGGGTCGTTTTACCGCAGCCATTGGGGCCTGAAATACAGCAGTGAGTGGCAAGATCGAGGGTCCAGTCGACATTCTGCAGCACTGTCAGATCACCGTAGTGTACCGCTACATTTCTAAGCACTAGCAGAGGCTTGCCACTGGGCAGTGCATAGGCGCGGGAGGCTGCTGGGGGCAGTGTTCCGAGGTTTGGTAGCGGCGGATACATTCGTGCCTGTACGGCTGCGCTGGAAAAAATTTCTCCCCTGGTGTCACACCCAAGTACTTCTCCATTATCGAGAACGAGGACGTGAGTAATGCCTGTGGGCACATCCTCCATTTGCCGGCACAGCATCAATACAGTGATGTGTGATTGCAGTAGTTCATTGATGATTTTTTGCATTTCCTCCTGGCTGGAGAGGTCTAGCCCGTCGAGCGGGCTATCGAGGATGAGCAGGGCCGGCTGGCTCAAGATTGCTTTGACTAAAAGCGCCTTGCGCATCTCGCCAGTCGAAATAAAGCGTAGACCGCGATGCACGAAAGGTCCAATGTTCAGGCGGTCTACCCAGTATTGAAATTCTTCATGCGGCTCTTCTCCGCTGAGGATCAGTGATTGTACCGTAGTTCCTGGATCGCTGGCGTCAGCTCGAAACTCTGAGTCATCCCTTTTTTTGTCCCGCTCGCACAGGGCTTTTGCCTGTTCAAAACAGACGTAGGCAACCCCGCCTTTTTCTAGCCCGGATGAGCGTAACAGTTCACCCGAGAAATGTGTGGCTTGTCGGCTGAGGATTTTGGCGAGACTGGTCTTTCCGGCCCCATTGGGTCCAAGGCAGGCCCATTGCTGGCCCGGCGTTATAAGCCAGTGGACGCTACACAGCGCGGGCAGTGCGCGATAGACCAGACTGATGTTGCGTAGCTCCAAGAGGCCGTCTGTGTGCAATTTTTGGCCAACCATTATTTACCCCGCGCTATAAATTGTCCTGACCGCTTGTCATGCCGGCGCACGGCTGGCTTAATCCTATAGTCTTCATGCGCTAGAAAGGAAAGAGTCTAAAGTGTCGGCATCATTGCTACAAATTATCGAAACACGTCTCGGCGATCACAATCCTAGAAGAAACCGGTTGCGTCGCTTAATGAAGCGCTCAGCGGTTGCCATGATACTGCAAATACGGGATAGCAAGCTGCATATTCTGATGATCAAGAGGGCGGAGCGGGAGGGTGATCCCTGGTCGGGGCATATGGCTTTCCCCGGCGGTCGCATGGACAAATCGGATATTAACGGGTACGCGGTGGCAACCCGAGAGACGGCGGAAGAGGTAGGCTTGACGCTGGGCCCGCAAGATGAGTGTATTGGCCGGTTGTCTGATCTCAATGCCAAACCTCACCGGGGTGCGCTGGGTATGGCGGTCAGTCCATTTGTGTTTCGTTTGGATCGAGAGGTGATGTTTACGACGAATTACGAGGTGGCAGAAGTGATCTGGGTGCCGCTGGAATTTCTAGTTGATGCGGACAACAGAGGAGAAATGACCTGGACCTATAAGGGCGCCAGAATCCCTGTCCCTTGTTACCGCTACCAAGGTCGTTGTATCTGGGGCTTGTCATTGATGATGCTAGATGAATTGCTGGATCTTGTCGAGGGAAGGAGTCCGCGCCGCCTGAGGTGGCGTCGCAGGTGATGTTTCTCCAGTGGCGCGTTTGCTAGATTCGCTTCATCGGCTGCTTGGAAGATTCATGCTTCGCAAGCGCTGTAGGCACACCCAACTGCGTTGCCGGACACATGGCCCAGTCTGTTTTTTCTTTCAGTTCCTGTTTCTGAAACCTCAGAAGTCATCGAAACCATTGAAACTTCATAGAGGCAACATGCGTCTCTAATAATGATGTTAGAGATCGACTAATGGTTGTCTCGCAGGAAAGAGCTCAGCCTCGGGTCGGCAGTAATTTTTGCTTTTCATCCAGACCCGAATTTCCTCTGGACCTTATTCGCTACGCAGGTTGCGAGTAATTGCTAGGTCGACAAAGTTGCCCTTGGTGGCAACTACGGTGCCACTGATCACAAGATCCGTGTCTGCTTGAACGTCACTAAAAGAGCCCTGCCAAAGACAGTCGCATTGCGCATAGCCTGATGGACTTAGCAGCGTGAGAACAAAACACAAGGACAAAAGAAAGCGCACAATAGGGCTCTAGCAGGCTAGCCCAGTGCCTGAGCGGCTTCGAGCGCAAAATAGGTGAGAATTCCATCACAGCCCGCCCGTTTGAATGCCACCAGAGACTCCAGTATTACCGCCTCACGTGGCAACCAGCCGCGCTCGAAGGCGGCTACTTGCATGGCATATTCACCACTGACCTGATACGCGAACGTGGGCGCCTGCAGCTCATCTTTCACTCGGCGTACGATGTCCAGATAGGGCATGCCCGGTTTTACCATGATCATGTCTGCACCCTCAAAGAGATCCAGCGCACATTCGTGTAATGCCTCGTTACTGTTGGCGGGGTCCATCTGGTAGCTGAACTTGTTTCCCCCTTTTATAGTGCTGGTGGAGCCGACGGCATCGCGAAAGGGACCATAATACGCAGAAGCATACTTAGCGGAATAAGCCATAATCAAAGTGTTGTGGAAACTGGCTCGTTCCAGGTCTTGTCGGATGGCGCCAATGCGGCCGTCCATCATGTCCGAGGGTGCCACCACATCAGCGCCTGCTGCGGCGTGAGACAGTGCCTGTTTCACCAGCACTTCGGTGGTGACATCATTTAATACGTATCCGCTGGCGTCGATGATGCCGTCCTGTCCATGGGTAGTGAATGGATCCAGCGCCACATCAGTGATCACACCCAGCTCAGGCAGCGCATCTTTCAGCGCACGCACCGCGCGTTGGACCAAGCCGTCGGGGTTAAACGCTTCCTCTGCTAGCAAGGTTTTTTGTTCTGCGGCTATGACGGGAAATAGCGCAATGGCGGGAATACCCAGTTGCTGCACGATCTTGGCCTGCTTCACCAGCAAGTCGATACTCAGTCGTTCTATGCCCGGCATAGAAGCGATAGCCTCACGGTGATCACTGCCGTCGACGACGAAAACCGGGAAAATCAGGTCTGCCGGGCTAAGTGTGTTTTCTCGTACCAGTCGACGTGAAAATTCATTGGCTCTTAGGCGACGCATACGGCTTTGAGGGAACATGCCGCGCTGTGTACTGAATACCATGGGATAATCCTCAGTTAAAGACTGGCAAAAGCAGCTCTGGCTATATCAATAGTTTGAGCAATGTCATCATCGCTATGAGCGCTGGACATGAAGCCAGCCTCGTAGGGTGCAGGCGCAAGATACACACCCTGCTCCAGCATTTGATGGAAAAATCGATTGAACGCTGCACTGTCACAGGCCATGACTTGTTGGTAATTAGTGACGCTCGACACGCTGGTAAAGAAACCACCAAACATGGTGCCAGCGTGGTTGGTGGTATACGGAACACCCGCTGCAGCGGCTGCTTGACTGAGGCCCTCGCACAAGCGCGTCGTGCGCTCGAAAACAGGCTCGTAGAATCCCGGTTGGGAGATGATATCCAAGGTAGCCAGCCCAGCGGTCATTGCAATGGGGTTGCCTGACAGCGTCCCCGCCTGATACACCGGACCAAGCGGCGCAATCTGCTCCATGATTTCACGCTTGCCGCCAAAGGCACCCACGGGCATACCTCCACCGATAACCTTGCCCAGCGCGGTTATGTCGGCTTCGATACCATAGTAGCCTTGAGCGCCCTGCAAGCCAAAACGAAAGCCGGTCATGACTTCATCCAGTATGAGCACCGCTCCGCTGTCTGTGCAGACGGAGCGCAGTGCTTCCAGGAACCCCGGTGCTGGCGGTATACAGTTCATATTGCCGGTCACAGGTTCCACAATGGCACAGGCAATGCGCTCTCCGTGTTCGGCGAATGCTTGGCGCAAGCCGTCGATATCGTTATAGGTCAGGGTAAGAGTGAGATCAGCCAGCACGGCGGGAACGCCGGGAGAACTGGGTACGCCTAGGGTGAGTGCGCCAGAGCCTGCCTTCACCAGCAGAGAGTCAGAGTGTCCGTGATAGCAACCCTCAAATTTGACGATGGTGTCCCGCCCGGTAAAGCCACGCGCGAGACGAATGGCGCTCATGGTGGCTTCGGTGCCTGAATTCACCATGCGGACCATGTCCATCCCAGGCATTATGTTGCAAATTCTTTCTGCCAGCTCTATCTCCAGCTCTGTGGGAGTGCCAAAACTAAGCCCTTTTTCACATTGCCGCATAACCGCTTCACGCACTGCGGGGTGATTGTGCCCCATCAGCATGGGACCCCAGGATAAAACATAATCGATATAGCGTTTACCTTCACAGTCAAAAATGTACGGTCCCTCACTGCGATCAACAAACACCGGGGTGCCGCCAACGGCCTTGAAGGCTCGTACGGGCGAGTTAACTCCGCCTGGGATATATTTTTGTGCACGTTCAAATAATTGTTTCGAAGTGTTCATGGTTGTCCTATTCGTGGAAAAATCCGCTCACGCGGAGTGCTGGCTGGGTCGAAATTATCAGTGCTGTAGCGCGAAATATCCAGTCCCCCTCAAAAGGGCTTCACTATGGCTAGGATCACGATGGCGAAGAGGAAGAGTACCGGAACCTCATTAAAAAAGCGGTAGAACACATGATTATGCTGGTTGCGGTGGTCGTTTATCGCTCGGACATAGCGTCCACAGATAATGTGATAAACAATGAGAAAGGCGACACCGCCGAGTTTCAGCCACATCCAGCGGGCGGCCAGGTAATAATCCGGGTTCATCGCGATCATGACAATACCTAGGACGATGGCGATGACCATAAAAGGAGTGACAAAGCGGTACAGCTTCCGCGCCATAATGGCGAGTTGTTCGCGCACCGCCTGCTGCTCACTGGCAGCGTAGTACACAAAGATTCGGGGCAGGTAAAAAAGACCTGCGAACCAACACACAACGAATATGATATGGAAGGCCTTCAGCCACAGCATTTTCTTACCTCGTCTGTAACACAGTGTTTAAGCTATTAGAGCATACTTGCC
>TARA_B110000503_G_scaffold85609_1_pt1 | contig 26657 bp, 27 predicted proteins | sample TARA_B110000503 | Tara Oceans TARA_B110000503 (sample SAMEA4397472) | marine metagenome | biome: Polar Biome; feature: [SRF] surface water layer (ENVO:00010504); material: water (ENVO:00002006), including particulate matter (ENVO:01000060) such as... | depth 5 m | reverse complement strand
GCTGCTAGTGGACCTGTAATGCTAATCATGTTCTACTCCTGCTATTTCTTGATCTGTTTAGCGATGCTTCTAAGTGCAGCCTCAGCAATGCTCTGTGGTGTAAATCCGAATTGCTCAAATAGCGCCGGCGCAGAAGCTGATGCACCAAAACTCTCGATACTAACGATCTCGCCAGAGTCACCGACATATTTATGCCAACCCGATCCCACGCCGGCCTCCACGCTTACCCGGGCGCGAATGTCTGTAGGAAGAACCATTTCCTTATAGCTCGCATCTTGAGCTTCATACCATTCAAGGCATGGCGCACTTACTACTCTTGCCAAAATCCTTTCTTTCCTCAGAATCTCGGCTGCTCCGATAGCGAGGTGCACCTCAGATCCTGTTGCAATGATTATTACATTCGGTTTACTAGGTGTGTCAAAAACAATATATGCGCCCCTTGAAGTTCCTTCCGCGCTCTCACAGATCGTGCGATCTAAGACCGGAAGGCTCTGACGTGAAAGTGCGATGCCACTGGGTTCACCTCGTTTGATGATTTCACGCCAGGCTATTGCAGTTTCGTTAGCATCTGCTGGGCGAATCAGAGTGAAATTTGGGATCAATCTTAAAGAGGCCAAGTGTTCAATCGGTTGATGTGTAGGGCCATCTTCACCTAAACCAATGGAGTCATGGCTCCAGATAAAGATTGATGGAATTTTCATCAGCGAGGCGAGTCGGACCGCACCTCTCATGTAATCACTAAAGACCAAGAAGGTACCGCCAAAGAATTTAGTTAACCCATGGAGCACAACACCATTAATGATTGCCCCCATTGCATGCTCTCTAATTCCAAAATGAACGACTCTGCCGTGGGAATTAGCACCTGACATTTTGCTAGAAGCTGGTAAGAATGAGCCGCCACCTGAAATCGTTGTGTTATTACTTCCAGCTAAGTCGGCAGATCCGCCCCAAAGTTCAGGGAGAACCCCCGCCATGGCATTAATAATTTTTCCAGATGCGCCTCTTGTCGAAAGATCCTTACCGGCTTCAAATACCGGTATTGATTTCTCCCAATCAGCAGGCAGCGCCTTACTCTGTAAGCGCTTTAGTAATTGACTTGCCTCTGCATTTTTTTCGGTCCATTCATTAAATTCCAAATTCCAAGCAGCATGCAGCTTTGCCCCTCGATCTTTAACCAATCTTGCATGGGCCAAAACTTGTGGCAGAACAACAAATGATTCTTCTGACTTTAAGGAGAGAGCTATTTTAGTTGCAGCGACCTCGGCCTCACCAAGAGCGGAGCCATGCGATTCAGCGGTACCTCTTGCATTTGGGGCAGGCCATGCAATAACAGTCTTTAATCGAATCAGAGTTGGCTTTACCTTCTCAGCTTGTGCAGCAAGTAGTGCCTTTTCAAGAGCGGGTTGATCAACATCACCATCAGTCTTTGCTGCCACCTCTATCACTCGCCAACCATATGCAATGTATCGAGCCGATACATCCTCGGTGAAGGCAAGGTGAGTGTCGCCTTCAATTGAAATTCGATTGTCGTCGTAGATAACCTTTAGATTTCCAAGTTCCTGAGTTCCGGCCAGTGAACAGGCCTCGGCGCTCATACCTTCTTGGAGATCGCCATCAGAAGCAATCACCCAGATATCATGATTAAAAAGTCTGCTCTCTCCTTTGGGATCGAGAAGCCCGCCCTCAAATCGCGCTGCCATCGCCATTCCGACGGCGCTAGAAATTCCAGAGCCAAGTGGACCGGTAGTTATCTCGACGCCTTCGGTATGTCCAAATTCTGGGTGGCCTGGAGTCTTTGAACCAGATGTTCTAAAGCTTTGAAGATCTTCTATCTCCAGACCGTAACCAGAGAGAAAGAGCTGTATGTATAAAGTGAGTGATGAATGGCCAGCGGAAAGTACAAAGCGATCTCGTCCAAGCCAGTTAGGTGCGGTTGGATCATGCTTCATAACTCGTTGAAAAAGGGTATAGGCAACAGGCGCCAGGGCCATCGCGGTGCCTGGGTGACCATTACCAACTTTTTGAACGCTATCCATAGCAAGTGCTCGGCAGGTAGTTACAGCTAAATCATCTAATTCACTCCAGGCTGATTTGTTCATTAGGAACTCACTCTCTTATCTATCGATGCACTTCTTCCTAAAAGATTAATACGCCAGGTTGCAATCCATACCAGAGTTGCTCCAAGGAGATGAGCGCCAACTAAAAGCTCTGGGAGTCCAGTGAAATATTGGATGTAACCAATCGCGCCCTGTGAAAGTGAAACAAATAACAGAACCACGATGTATCTAATCAAGTATTTCTGATTGCCCGCACTTTCCGAGACCTTAACTACGAAATAGAGCGCAATAGTTAGGAAGACGAAAGCTATTACTAAATCAGCGTGAATCCAGGAGATTGTTCGTTCGTCAAAGTTGTACCGCCTCGAATTCTCATCACCAGAATGTGGCCCAGTTCCAGTTACGAGAGTGCCTAGGACCAGAACCATAAAACCAACTACGGTTACGATTTTGATCAATAATCTAGTTACTGGTACTACGAGGAGTACCGGTTTATCTAGGGCACCTCGTCGCAGAGAGAGCGCTCCCGCGATCAGCGGAATTGTCAGAACAAAATGTGCAGATACGGATATTGGATGCAATTTTGTTAGAACGGTTATTCCACCAAGAACAACTTGCCCCAGAAAGCCCAAGATCTGCAGCAGAGCTAATAAACACAACCGCTTGTAATCTTTATGGCTCTTAAATTTTCGCACAACATAAATAAGTGCTGCAATAGCAAGGAAGAAAATAACCCAAGCGATTAGCCGATTGCCGAATTCAATCCAGGCATGGAGGGGACCTTCTGCCTGATTAACGATGGGGGCAATCGAACCGTCAGTGCACTCTGGCCACGTTGGACAACCTAGCCCGGAGCCAGTTAGGCGAACTGCGCCACCAGTCACAACCAGCCCTGCTTGAAAGATTAGAAGCAGGGTGAAGAGGATGGCAGCAAAACTCATGCTCCTAGCCTAGGCGCAGCGGGCGGGGACTTGCCCTGTGTCGAGTGGCGGTATTCTATGAATTACGCAACACTAGTGTTGTGAAAAAGGGCGAAGATAGAACCAGGGATTTGGTAGCCAGAGCCATACTCGAAAATGGACCAGCCACTGCTGTTGAGCTGGCCGCAAGACTCGAGATCACGCCTGCAGGAATCCGCCGCCACTTAGATAATTTGATTGAAGAGGGTGTTTTAACTGCCCGCGAACCTTTCCAAACTTCAAATGATTCCCGTGGTCGCGGTAGACCATCAAAGGTTTTTGTTATGACTGATGCTGGCCGCGAGAAGTTTGAACATACCTATGACGATTTAGCGGTATCGGCCCTCAGATTCATGTCAACGAAGTCTGTCAAGTCAGTGAGCGCTGATTCGAACTTAGTTAAAGAGTTCGCAAGAAATCGCGCAGAAGAGATCACAAAAAGAGCAGCGGAAATTTTGGCGAACAAGAAAAATCTCACCCAGAAGAGCGAAGCACTTGCAGCCTTTCTCTCTACCGATGGCTATGCAGCAAATAGTCATTCACGCGAGGGCGGCGAAGAGCTCTGCCAGAATCATTGCCCAATCGCGCATGTTGCTGCGCAATTTCCTGAGCTCTGCGAAGAAGAGACCAAAGCTTTCTCAGAACTCTTAGGCACACATGTTCAGCGACTTGCAACCATCGCGCATGGTGATGGAGTTTGCACAACCTTTATTCCAAATTCAAAAAATCTAAACAACAAAAGAGAGCGAGTCTAAGATGAGCGATATCCTAGCCAAGAATCCAGGACTAGAAGGTATTGGAAACTACGAATTCGGTTGGTCGGATAAGAACGATGTCGGAGCTAACTCAAGACGTGGTTTAAATGAAGAGGTTGTACGAGATATCTCTTCGAAGAAGAGTGAACCACAGTGGATGTTAGATCTGAGGTTAAAGGGGCTTAGCCTATTCGAGAAGAAGCCGATGCCATCATGGGGATCTGATCTCTCGGGTATTTTCTTTGACACCATCAAATATTTTGTGCGATCAACAGAGAAGCAAGCAACAACTTGGGAAGAACTTCCAGATGACATTAAAAATACTTACGATCGCCTAGGAATCCCCGAAGCAGAAAAGCAGCGCCTAGTTTCTGGCGTAGCGGCTCAATATGAATCAGAAGTTGTTTATCACTCAATTCGAGAAGACCTTGAGGCCCAGGGCGTTATCTTTGTTGATACCGATACTGGACTTCGTGAGCACGAAGAGTTATTCAAAGAGTATTTCGGCAGTGTAATTCCCGTCGGTGATAACAAGTTTGCCGCGCTAAATACCTCAGTCTGGTCTGGAGGTTCATTTATCTATATCCCTAAGGGCGTAAAGGTAGATATTCCGTTGCAGGCATATTTCCGCATCAATACTGAAAATATGGGCCAGTTCGAGCGCACTCTGATTATTGCTGACGAGGATTCGTATGTTCACTATGTAGAGGGTTGTACTGCACCTATCTACTCTTCAGATTCGCTACATAGCGCCGTCGTAGAGATTATTATTAAAAAGAATGCGCGCGTTCGATATACAACTATTCAAAATTGGTCAAATAACGTTTATAACTTAGTAACCAAGCGCGCAACTTGCGCCGAAGGTGCAACGATGGAGTGGATCGATGGAAACATTGGTTCTAAGGTAACCATGAAGTATCCAGCGGTAATGTTGATGGGTCCACATTCCAAGGGCGAAACTCTTTCAATTGCTTTTGCAGGTGAAGGACAACATCAAGATGCTGGTGCCAAGATGGTCCATGCAGCTCCTTACACATCCTCTACTATTATCTCTAAGTCAGTTGCAAGGGGTGGTGGCCGAACCTCATATCGCGGCTTAGTTCAGATCAACGAGGGTGCGCATCACTCGAAGTCAACGGTTAAGTGCGACGCCCTTCTAGTTGATTCAATTTCGAGATCCGATACTTATCCATATGTTGATGTCCGCGAGGATGATGTATCGATGGGTCACGAAGCGACAGTTTCTAAAATTAGCGATGATCAGCTCTTTTACTTGATGTCTCGCGGTCTTGGCGAAGATGAAGCTATGGCGATGATTGTTCGAGGCTTCATTGAGCCAATTGCGCGCGAGCTTCCTATGGAATATGCCCTGGAATTAAATCGCTTGATCGAGATGCAGATGGAAGGTGCCGTTGGTTAATGAGCACCCTTACAACAAATTATCTCGCCCCCTCTGGCAGAGAAGAAGCGTGGCGGTTTACCCCGTTAGCCAGAGTGGGCGGATTGTTAGATCCTGAGGTTGCACTTGAAAGCGTGTTAAGTGTGGAATCGAGTAGCAGCGATGGGGCTGTAAAAATTTCACAGACGAACGCAAGTGGTCTAGAGCCAATCTCTAAGAGTGATGACTTGGCTACGATACGAGTGCGCAACGCAGTCAATGAAGTAACACATATCGAAGTTGCTAAGAACGCCCAGATATCAGAACCAATAATTCTGACACGAAAGAATCTGACTAATCTACCGCAGGCTTCGCGGACGCTGATTTCATGTGGCGAGAATTCACACGCTACAATAATTTTACAGAACTCAGGTACAGCTATCTTGGCTGAAGATATTGAGTTCAATGTGGGACAAGGGGCGACTCTGACCTTTGTTTCACTACAGGAGTGGGATGCAACTAGCGTTCATTTAGCAAGAGAGCACGCGATAATTGCTAAAGATGCAACTTTTAACTCAATCGTAGTGACTATAGGTGGCTCGCTGGTTCGTCTTCTGCCAACAGTCGAATATAGCGGTCCAGGTTCTAGCGCTGATTTACAAGGCCTCTACTTCGCAACCGATGGACAACATCTAGAACATAGATTATTTGTCGATCACAACGTTGCAAATGCTAAGAGCCGGGTAAATTACAAGGGCGCGCTTGCAGGAGATAAGGCACATACAGTCTGGATAGGCGATGTGTATATTCGAGCAAATGCCGATGGCACAGATACCTACGAGTTGAATCGCAACCTACTTCTCTCCGATGGAGCTCGCGCCGATTCGGTTCCAAATTTAGAGATTGAGACAGGTGAGATTGTTGGAGCTGGACATGCCAGCACCACTGGCCGATTTGATGATGAACAGCTTTTTTATCTCTCATCTCGTGGAATACCTGCCGAGATAGCTCGTCGTCTAGTTATCCGTGGATTCTTTGCAGAGGTGATCGGTAAAATTCATAGCCAAGAAATCCAAGATCGCTTAATGAATCGGATCGATAACGAACTATCCAAGGTGGGCGCATAAATGGCTCAGCTTTCATCCAGTCAACTTTTAGAGGGCAAGCCGATAAAAGTTTTATTGGGGAACATACCCGTCTGCGTCATTAGAGTCGAAGGCAAGGTTTTTGCAGTCGAAGACACCTGCTCTCACTCTGAGGCCTCACTATCTGAGGGCGATGTAGCTGGATTTAAGATTGAATGTTGGCTCCATGGCGCAGAGTTTGATCTGCGAACCGGTGAGGCTGTAACTCCACCAGCATCGATTGCGTTAAAAACTTTCGCAGTAGTAGAAGATGGCGATGTCGTATCAATTTCAAGCAGAGAAACTGCCTAAGGCAAGGAGAGAGATAATGAGTACATTAGAGATAAAAGGGCTGCAGGTATCTGTTGCAACCGAAGTTGGTTTTACTGAGATTTTGCGAGGCGTTGATTTAACTATCAAATCTGGTGAAACACATGCAATTATGGGACCAAATGGTTCCGGAAAATCGACGCTTGCGTATTCGATAGCTGGCCATCCCAAATACACAATCACAGGTGGATCAGTAACTTTGGATGGCGCCGATGTTCTTGCAATGACTGTTGATGAGCGCGCAAGGGCCGGCCTTTTCCTAGCCATGCAGTACCCAGTAGAAGTTCCTGGGGTTTCAGTAACCAACTTTCTTAGAACGGCTGCTACAGCTATTCGAGGTGAGGCACCTAAGGTGCGTACTTGGGTTGGTGAGGTCAAAGATGCGATGGCTGCTTTAAATATGGATACAAATTTTGCGGAACGTAACGTGAATGAAGGTTTCTCTGGTGGCGAGAAGAAGCGCCATGAGATCTTGCAGCTTGAATTACTTAGACCAAAGATCGCGATTTTAGATGAGACTGATTCCGGGCTAGATGTCGATGCACTACGCATTGTCTCTGAAGGTGTCAATCGAGTTAAGGAGAATAGTGATCTAGGAATAATGTTAATTACGCACTACACCCGCATCTTGCGATATATCAAGCCAGATTTTGTGCATGTATTTGCTGCGGGAAAAATTGTTGAAGAAGGTGGGCCAGAGTTGGCCGATAAGTTGGAGGAGAAGGGATATGCAGAGTACACAACTGCATAATCCATGACCTTGAACTTTTCCCCTGCCCAGATTCGTAAAGATTTCCCAATCTTTACTAAGGTCATGCGTGGCGGAAATCGCCTGGTCTATTTAGATAGTGGCGCGACTAGTCAGAAGCCAAAATCTGTTTTAGATGCTGAACGCAATTTCTATGAAAATAATAATGCCGCGGTACATCGCGGCGCCCACCTCTTAGCTGAAGAAGCGAGCTTTGCTTATGAGAATTCGCGTCAGATAGTCGCAGATTTTATCAACGCTGAGGTTGATGAAGTTATATTTACTAAGAGCGCTACCGAGAGCATAAATGCGATCGCATACTCCTTTGGAAATTCAGATTCAAAATCTAGGTTCGCCCTCAAGGCAGGGGATCGGATTGTGGTCTCTGAGCTGGAGCATCATGCCAATTTAATTCCTTGGCAACAGCTAGCTAAACGTACCGGCGCAGAACTTGCCTGGTTTGAAGTAAACCAAAAGGGCAGGTTAGATCTTTCAAATATAGATCAAGTAATAACTGAAGCGACGAAAATCGTTGCAATAACTCATCAATCCAATGTGCTCGGCACAATAATTCCATTAGAAGCGATAGTAAAGCGCGCCCATCAAGTCGGTGCCTTAGTTATTTTGGATGCCTGCCAATCTGCGCCACACTTTCCAATTGATGTGAAGGCGCTAGATGTAGATTTTCTTGCATTCTCTGGTCATAAATCCTTAGGCCCAACAGGTATCGGAGTCCTTTGGGGTCGCGCTGAGTATCTCGATGCGATGGAGCCATTCTTAACAGGTGGATCGATGATTGAAATGGTGACAATGACCGAAGCTAAGTGGGCAAAGGCGCCGAAGAAATTTGAAGCCGGAGTTCCAAATATGGCGCAAGCTGTCGGTATGGCTGCGGGGCTGCAATACCTATCTAAACTTGGGATGGATAACGTGGCCAAACATGAGGCAGATCTGACCAGATACGCTCTTGATAAATTCTCCGAACTTAGAGACATTGAAGTCATTGGACCAAAAGACTCCAAAGACCGCGGCTCAGTAATCTCCTTCACTATGAATGATTTACATCCCCATGATGTGGGACAGGTACTAGATCAATATGGAATAGCTGTGCGTACCGGCCATCACTGCGCTTGGCCACTCATGAAAAAACTGGGCCTTGTAGGTACAACTAGAGCCTCGTTCTATATCTATAACGACGAGCAGGATGTAGATGCACTTATTGATGGCATCCTAGAGACTCAGAAATACTTTAAGGTTTAGGTTATGGAACTAGATTCGTTGTATCAGGAAGTGATTCTAGATCATTATAAAAATCCGCTGCATAAAAGACTTGAGTCGAATTATTCTGCGCAAGTTCACCACGTGAATCCAAGCTGTGGGGATGAAATCACCTTAAATGTTCTGCTATCCGATGGCATTGTCGAGAGAGTCTCTTGGGAAGGTGTCGGTTGCTCAATCTCGCAAGCTAGCACTTCAATCGTAAGTGATCTCATGATTGGCAAATCTTTGGACGGGGCGCTAGTTGCGGTAGAGAGCTTCTCTGCTTTGATGTCTAGTAAAGGTACAAGTGAGGGGGATGAGGATATTTTGGAGGATGGGGTCGCCCTGGCTGGTGTCTCCAAATTCCCGGCTCGGATAAAGTGTGCCCTCCTTGGCTGGATGGCTTTTAAAGATGCAGTGCTACAGAGTTCGGTAAAATAGCGTTATTAAAATGGATAATAGGTCGACAGGGGAGAACTATGGATAAGGCAGTTACTACGCTAGATGATGTAACAGAGGCGATGAAGGATGTAATTGATCCGGAATTAGGTATTAATGTAATTGATCTCGGTTTGGTCTATGACATGCGCCTCGATGAAAATAATGTAGCGATTTTGGATATGACGCTAACTTCGGCGGCCTGTCCGCTACAAGATGTAATTGAAGATCAGACCCACCAAGTTCTCTCAGATATAACATCGGATGTGAAAATTAATTGGGTATGGATGCCACCTTGGGGGCCTGGAAAAATTTCCGATGATGGCCGCGAACAGTTGCGAGCGATTGGTTTCACGGTTTAACTAGTGTCAATGCATAGCCAGTGGATGGCGTTGCGTTCGATGAGTTCAGACCAGTCGATAAAGGACCAGAAGCTAAAGGCAGGTACGCTTAAAAGGATCCTGCAATTTGCAAAACCTTATCGTCGCTATCTTTCGATTTTCATTTTTACGGTAGCGATAGATGCTTTGCTGATAGTAGCGACACCGCTACTGCTCCGATCTCTAGTTGATAATGGCGTAGTCCCAGGCAATAGAGCTGTAGTAACAAATCTCGCGTTGATCGTTGGGCTACTTGCTATCGCTGATGCAATTTTTAGCGCCTTGGGACGCTGGTTCTCTAGTCGGATTGGCGAGGGGTTAATTTATGATTTACGTAGTAAGGTTTTTGAACACGTTCAAGGCCAATCAATCGCCTTCTTTACAAGAACTCAGACTGGTTCATTAATTTCAAGAATAAATTCGGATGTAATTGGCGCCCAACAAGCTTTCACTTCGACCCTATCTGGAATTGTCAGCAATTCGCTAACTCTAGTTTTAGTGACGATAGCGATGCTCACTCTCTCCTGGCAAATCACCGTAGTCTCCTTAATCCTTCTTCCAATTTTTATAGTTCCCACCAAATGGATCGGTGCGAAGTTAGCTAATTACACAAGGCGCTCATTTGATTTGAATGCTCAGATGTCCTCGACGATGACCGAGCGCTTTAATGTATCCGGGGCGCTTCTAGTCTCGCTCTATGGCGATCCAACTCGGGAGGCAAAAAACTTCCGTGCGAAAGCTAGAAAGGTAGCTGATATGGGAGTAAGGATTGCAATGCTAAATCGCATCTTCTTTATTGCCATGACTTCTGTTGCTGCAATCGCAACAGCATTTGCATACGGTATCGGCGGAAACCTTGCGATCTCCAACCAGATAACTATTGGAACACTCTTAGCGATAACTGCTCTTCTAGCGCGTCTATATGGCCCGCTTACCGCACTTTCAAATATTCGAGTCGATGTTATGTCGGCCCTGGTCTCCTTTGAGCGGGTCTTTGAAGTACTTGATCTAAAGCCCATGGTTTTGGATCCTTTAGTCCCGAAGACAATAGATACCTCGATTCCAAGAATTGAGTTCAAGTCCGTCTCATTTGCATATCCAAAAGCGGAAGAAATCTCAGTAGCCTCACTTGAAATTACAGCAAAGGAAGAGATTGTAGATAGCGGAGAGATACTCCACGATATTTCATTTACCTGCGAGCCCGGTACTTTTACAGCAATTGTCGGTGCATCAGGTGCGGGAAAGAGCACAATTTCTGCCCTACTTCCAAGGCTTTATGACGTAACGGCTGGGTCGATTGAGATAAACGGATTGGATGTCAGAGAAACTACTATCGGGCAACTGCGTAAGATGATTGGAATTGTTACACAAGATTCACATATGTTGCATGAGAGCATTATCGAAAATTTGCGATATGCCAAGGCTGATGCAACCGAGAGTGAGATCTGGCAGGCTTGTGATTTGGCACAGATTGGAAAATTTGTAAGAGAACTACCCAATGGCCTTGAGACGATCGTGGGTGAGCGTGGCCATCGACTATCTGGCGGTGAGAAGCAGCGGCTTGCAATTGCAAGGCTGCTTTTGAAGGCGCCAAGCATTGTCGTCCTAGATGAAGCTACCTCGCACCTTGATTCAGAGAATGAAGCGCTTCTGCAAGAGGCTTTTAAATTAGCGCTAATTGGCAGAACTAGTATTGTGATCGCTCACAGGCTTTCAACGATCTCTCATGCTGATCAAATTATTGTTCTAGATAATGGGCGCATTGTTGAGCGTGGCAGACACAATGAATTAGTAGCAAAGCAGGGGCTCTATTACGAGCTATATCAGAGGCAATCTCTTAGCTTCACGGAAGAGCAAAATTCGACCAACTAGCGCAAGAACTGCGAAAGCTAGCCATTGCAGCGCATAAGCAAAATGGGGGCCGTTGGTTAGCTCGGGTAACTCGATTTGCGTTAAAGGTTGAATCGCTCCATCTTTGCTTGGGAGAAGATCCAAATAATATGGTTGAGCGGTTACCCCTTGTAAACTAGTAATAGATTCGGGTTTAACGTTCGCAACTTTGGTCACAAAGAAAGAACCTTGTAGTTGTCGGCTCAAATTTTCAGAGCGGATTCTGGCAGATATTTCAATTAAACCTTGAGGAGGATTTTCGACTTCAGGAGGAGTGGCGGCATTTGCACCGGCTGCAACCCATCCACGATCCACCCAGAAATTTTCACCTGTTGTAGCTTGGAATAGAGTTAAAACTTCGAAGCCAAACTTTCCTTCGAAATAGCGATTGCGCACCAACTCTTGTTTGCTGGAATCAAATTCTCCCTGGATTGAAACGGCTCGCCATTGGCTCTCAACTGGGTTCAAGTTGGCTAGCTGTGAGGAGGTTATTTCTTCTAAAACCAAGTTTTCAGAGATAATGCGATTTATATTGGCTTGTGACTGCCCTCGATCAAATTGCCAGGAAGCTGCGTATAAACAGGCACCAATTATTATTACCGCGGCTAGGGTTTGCAGGATTGAGCTAGGCGAGAAGAACCTCTTCACTTATTAATCGGCTCCGATTTGCTTCTGTCCATGTTTAAATACTATGGCTTCACCGCGAATAGTTTCGCGACCGGCATTAGCTATAACCACTGCGAAATAAGGCAGCGTCACAGCACCAAGGAGAGCAAACCACCGATAGGGGCTAGGCAAAATAACAGCAAGTATAAAACAGAGAGTTCGGATCATCATAGAAATGAAGTACTTACGGGCTCTTGAGGATTGGTCCTTGGTTAGCGGTTCTCCGACATTTGAAATCGAAGCCGAAACAATCTTCTTATCGTCCTTGCTCATTAGGCAACTCTACGCGGGTATACGCAGATTTTCGTCACGAGCGCTGCGCGCTCATTTGGATACGCATCGGTAACAGGTACCTTTAGCGCATGGTTCTCAATACTCAGGTTGCTCTAATAACTGGTGGCAATCGAGGGATTGGTCTGGCTATCGCAAAAAAGATGCAGTCCGATGGCTATCAAGTTGTTATCACTCACCGTACAGGTATAGGAACAGAAGGTTTTGAATCGATAATTATGGATGTTAGAGATTCTGAGAGCGTTAATAGTGGAATAGCTGAAGTCGAGAAGAGATATGGGCATATCGATGTCCTAGTTGCCAATGCCGGAGTAACTAAGGATGGCTTGGTGATGCGGATGAGTGATGAAGATTTTCATTCGGTTATGGATACTAATTTGATGGGGGCTTTTAGAGTTGCTCGAGCTTGTACTCGCGGAATGATGAAACGTAAATCTGGCCGGCTAATTTTTATCGGCTCGGTAGTTGGAATGCTCGGTTCAGCCGGCCAAGTGAATTATGCGGCGACCAAGAGTGGGTTGATAGGAATGGCGCGCAGCTTTGCTCGTGAACTTGGAAGCAGGGGAATTTGTGCCAATGTTGTGGCACCAGGATTTGTAGCAACTGAGATGACAGAGGTGTTAGATGAAGAACGTAAAGCTGAAATTATAAAGGCAGTTCCACTCGGAAGATTCTGCTCTCCAGAGGAGATCGCAGGAGTTGTTGCATTTTTAGCATCGCCAGAAGCTGCCTACATAAGTGGCGCAGTTATCCCGGTCGATGGCGGATTAGGGATGGGACATTAAAATGGGAATATTGCAAGGTAAAAATATCTTGGTAACCGGTGTCCTTACAGAGGCATCGATTGCTTTTCATATTGCACGTATTGCACAAGAGGAAGGCGCAAATGTTCTTCTGACATCATTTGGTCGAGCACTTAGTATTACTAATCGAATTGCGACAAGGTTGCCCACCCCAGCATCCGTAATTGAGTTAGATGTAACAAATTCTGATCATCTAGAACGGTTAGCCGATTTAGTGAAGGAATACGTGGGGCATTTGGATGGGGTTGTTCATTCAATTGGATTTGCTCCAGAGGCTGCGCTCGGTGGTAATTTTCTAAATACCTCCTGGGAGGATGTAGCGACCGCGCTTCATGTCTCTACCTTCTCTTATAAATCTTTGGCTATCGCATGTAAGCCGCTCTTTAAAGAAGAGGGGGCTTCAATTGTTGGCCTAACATTCGATGCAACTGTGGCTTGGCCAAAATACGACTGGATGGGCGTGGCAAAGGCAGGGCTGGAATCAGCAAATCGCTACCTTGCACGAGACCTTGGATCTTCAAATATCAGATGCAATTTAATCGCTGCTGGCCCAATAAAAACGATGGCCGCTAAATCAATTCCGGGTTTCCAAGATTTTGAAGAGGTCTGGAACTCTAGGGCTCCGTTACTTTGGGATGTTAGTGATCCGGTACCAGCCGCACAGGGCGCTGTTGCGCTTCTCTCAGATTTCTTCCCAAAGACGACAGGTGAAATCATCCATGTAGATGGCGGAGTTCACGCTATCGGAGGCTAAGACCGACAGGTATATCTAGAGGTTAGAACCATGAAAAGGGTCGATTATTCGATAACTACTTTATGAGGTAACCTTTGGCAATCAAGTGGAGCTAGTCGCTCCCACCACTCTTGCTTCGGCGAATTGGTAATTACAGGTTTTAATACCTGCATTTGCGACTGTCTCCACCTGCTTCGACAAATATATAAATGTATTTGAAAGAGGCGGTTAACCAGGGGGGAGAAATTATCAGCACTGAGCCAAGAATCAACGATCGAATTCGCGTTCCGCAGGTTCGTCTCATTGGTTATTCCGGCGAACAAGTTGGCGTTGTCGATATCGATACTGCATTGAAGATGGCAGATGAAGTCGGTTTAGATCTCGTCGAAATTGCGCCAGAGGCCCAGCCCCCAGTATGCAAAGTGATGGATTTCGGAAAATATAAGTACGAGATCGCTCAAAAAGCACGGGAGGCAAGGCAGAACCAGACACATATTGTTGTCAAGGAGATGCGTCTTCGACCAAAGATTGAGCCGCATGACTATGAAACAAAGAAGACACATATCGAACGTTTTCTTAAAGGTGGCGACAAGGTAAAGGTGACAATTCAATTTAGAGGACGTGAGCAAGCTAGACCAGAAATAGGTTATCGCTTACTTATGAAGTTGGCAGAAGAGTTATCCGAAGTCGCTTTCGTTGAATTCGCCCCAAAGCAAGAAGGGCGAAATATGACGATGGTGCTCGGAACTAGCATTAAGAAGGGCCAGTCAGTCTCGCAGCAGAAAGCCGCTAAGACGGCTAGTCGCAAGAAAGAGGTAGAGGCAGTACCAGAAGTTTAAATAAAATAAGTTTTAGTTGTATTAGTAGATAACTAACTGGGAGGTTAGGAAATGCCAAAGATGAAGACACATAGCGGCGCGAAGAAGAGGTTTCGCTTAACTGGAACTGGCAAGGTTATGCACGAGCGTGCAGGCAAGCGCCACCTTCTTGAACGCAAATCATCGCGAGTAACACGTCGCCTAAGTGGAGATACCGAAGCTAAGGCACCTAACGCATTTACCGCCAAGCGCATGCTTGGCTTGAAGTAGAAGGAGGGTATAGACCATGGCAAGAGTAAAACGCGGTGTTCATGCCGCAAAGAAGCGTCGCACAACACTTGCGCGCGCAGCCGGATATCGTGGACAGCGTTCACGTCTATTTTCTAAGGCGAAAGAGCAAGTAACTCACTCTCTTGTTTACGCATTTAATGATCGTAAAGATAAGAAAGGTGACTTTCGTCGTCTCTGGATTCAACGAATAAATGCAGGTACTCGTGCCAATGGCATGACTTATAACCGATTCATCCAAGGCCTAAAGAGCGCAGGTGTTGAAGTAGATCGCCGCATTCTCTCTGAACTAGCAACTAACGATCCAGCTGCATTCGCTGCCCTAGTTGAAGTGGCCCGCAAGCACGTTGTAAATGCCTAATAACCAAATTACGAGCCTTCACTCTCCACATGTTGAGAGAGTGAAGGCTCTTTTGGGTTCTCGAGGCAAAAAAATTCGGCAGGCTGATAAAGAGTTCATAGTAGATGGAATACAGAGCGTTCGAGAGCTTCTAAACCCCAGCTTTGCCGATGCGCCAAAACTCATAAATCTATATGTAACCGAGCGCGGTTACATAAAGTTGATTGAAGAGATTTCAGAGAGCGTTCTGCAAGATCTTCCAATAATTCATGTAAATGACGCAGTAATGAATGAGATGGCCGATACGCAATCGCCACAAGGAATTCTCGCTCTATGCAAATTTACCCAAATAACCCTTTATAAAATCAAACAAACGCATCCAAAGAAGATCGCATATTTCTGGGAGATTCAGGATCCAGGAAATTGTGGGACGGTAATTCGCACCGCTGAAGCGCTTGGATTTGATGCGGTTATCTTCTCTCCCAATAGCGTTGATGTTTATTCGCCTAAGACAGTGCGAGCAACGGTCGGTGCAATCTGGCATATTCCAATCGTTCAGGAGATCGAAATTGCCGAACTGATGGATTTCGCGAATTCAGAGGGTTTCAACACCGTGGCCTTCGCCGGAGATGGTGTTGGCTCACTTTTAGACCTACCAAGAGTCGATTCAACGATTCTGATCTTTGGAAATGAAGCCAGGGGACTTCCAGAAATTTCGGGGCTAAATTCGCGAGTTGCGATCCCCATGAAAGGTAAATCTGAGAGCTTAAACGTGGCTAGCGCAGCAGCAATCGCCATGTTTGAGATAGGTATTCGGTAGGATTTACATATTATGTCGCTACGCGTTGAAGAGATAGCAGAAGATACTAAGAGCGCTCTAACAGCGATTGCGCAGGCCAAGGATTTAGCCCAGTTAAAGATTGTTAAAGCCGAGCACCTAAGTGAGAAGTCCCCACTCGCAAGAGCGAGTCAGGCACTTGGCAAAATCGCCGCCGAAGAGCGAGCTGAATTTGGAAAGGTCATTGGGGCATCAAAATCTGAAGTTTCATCTGCCTTTGACGCGCGTTATGCCATTCTTGAGGGCGAGAACGATTCAATCGTTCTAACACAAGAGCGAGTCGATGTAACACTGCGCGCTACAAATATTCCAAGAGGTGGCCTTCATCCACTTACGATTCTTACAAATGAGATTTCAGATCTTTTTTTAGGCCTCGGATATCGTGTCGCCGAGGGACCAGAGCTTGAATCGGAATGGCTCAACTTCGATGCTCTAAATATCCCAGCAGATCATCCGGCTCGAACAATGCAGGATACATTTTTTATTGAGCCGCTTGCCTCTAAATTGGTTCTCCGAACACATACCTCGCCAGTTCAGATAAGAACGATGTTGGAGAATGAACCTCCAATCTATGTAATCTGTCCTGGGCGTACATATCGCGCAGATGAACTGGATGCAACACATACTCCGGTATTTAGTCAGGTCGAGGGTTTAGTGATTGATAAAGGCATAACGATGGCTGACCTAAAGGGAACCCTTGATTATTTTGCACAGAGTATTTTTGGACCAGATGTAAAAACTAGACTTCGGCCATCATTCTTTCCCTTCACAGAACCGAGCGCTGAAGTTGACTTCTTCTTCAATGGCCGCTGGATTGAATGGGGCGGTTGTGGAATGGTTAATCCAAAAGTCTTAGCTGTTTGCGGAATAGATACCACTAAATACTCAGGTTTTGCATTTGGCATGGGGTTAGAGCGCACACTTATGGTTCGACACGGAATTACAGATATGCGAGATATCGTTGAAGGAGATATCCGCTTCACACGTTCCTTTGGGATTGGTGCGCGATGAAAATCCCTCTCTCTTGGATTCGAGAATTCGTAAACCTACCAACTGATATTGGAATCGATACGCTCGAGTCGGCCTTTGTTCGAGTTGGATTTGAAGTAGAAGACATTGCGGTGACTGGCAGCGACTTGAAGGGTCCACTCGTAGTCGCGAGAGTTGAATCAATCGAGGAGCTAGCAGGCCATAAGAAGCCGATTAGATATGTAGGGATCGATTGCGCAGAAGGCAGTACGCGATATGTTATTTGTGGTGCGACAAATTTCGAAGTAGGGGATTTAGTTGTTGCAGCCCTCCCGGGCGCATTGCTTCCAGGAGACTTTGCGATCTCTGCACGCGAAACTTATGGCAAGACAAGCAATGGAATGATCTGCTCTGCAAGAGAACTTGCGATAAGCGAAGAGCATTTAGGAATTATTGTCTTGGCTCAGGGGAGTGCGAAGGTAGGCGACGATGCGGTTGCCCTTCTAGAAATTAATGACATAGTCTTGGATATTGCCGTTAACCCAGATCGCGGATATGCACTTTCGGTTAGAGGGTTAGCTCGAGAACTAGCTGCCTCTTTGGATTTGAAGTTTGAAGATCCTGCGACGAAGATAAATACAGATAAGTACGAGGTAAACACTAATGGAATTGGAATATCAGTAGAGGACGCAAGCGCTCTCTCTGTAGTTTATATCCGCACGATTGACAGTTTTGATTCCGTGGCCCCAACGCCGCTATGGATGTCAAGGCGCATAGAGAAATGTGGAATGCGTTCAATCTCGCTAGCCGTCGATATTACTAACTATGTAATGTTAGAGCTTGGCCAACCACTGCACGCCTTCGATGCCCAGAAGATAGATAAGGCTCTCGTAATTCGCCGAGCCGGAAAAACTAAGACAATTAAGACTCTGGATGGACAAGAACGTAACCTGGTAGCTGATGATTTAGTTGTAGCCGATCATTCTCAAGCTCTGGCCCTTGCCGGCGTAATGGGCGGGGCAAGCTCTGAAGTAACTTCGCAGACGAAGAGCATTGCACTAGAGGCCGCGCGATTTGATCCGATCAGTATTGCCAGAGGTTCTAGGCTCCACAAGCTCTCATCTGAAGCATCTCGAAGGTTAGAACGAGGAGTAGATCCATCCTTGGCTCAGATTGCTTCGGCTCGCGCATTAGATTTGATGATTCAAATCGGCGGCGCTAAATATGTTGGCAGCAGCAAATCCGGAGAGCCGCGCTTTGCTGCCGCTACCTTCTTTAGCCCTGGATTTGTAACTGAGTACCTAGGCACCGAGGTTGACCACGCTGAAGTTGAAGCTAAGTTATTGCTCGTTGGATGTCAGATCACGAAGAAATCTGCAGAGCTCTGGGAGGTTGCCCCACCATCATGGCGAGCAGATTTGATTTCGCCTCCTGATTTAGTTGAAGAGGTAGCACGAATGATTGGGTATGACCGGATACCTTCAAAACTACCAACAGGAAGCGCAGGCGCGAGGCTAACAGGCCCGCAACTTCGCAGACGCCATGTGGGGAATTTTCTAGCGGCGAATGGTTTCTCCGAAGTTTATAACTCACCATTTGTAAATCCTGAATTTGTTTCACAACTTGGATTGAAAGGTGATCGGGCTGCGAGTTTTAAATTGGCAAATCCAATGAGCGAAGAGTTTCCAGATCTCCGAACCCACTTGCTGCCTGGATTGCTCTTGACGGCTGTTCGAAATCAGAGCCGCAGCAATCAAGATATAGCAATCTTTGAAATAGGATCTGTATTTAGAAATAATGCGAAGCTAGCTACTCCAGGCGACATTAGTGTTACCAAAGTTCCAGATGCTAAAACACGAGAATTGATCTATAACAGCGTTCCTATTCAGCCATTGCATGTAGGCGCAATAGTTGCTGGAAAGTTAGCCTCAGATAGCTGGCATAGCGAACCTTCTAAATTTACCTGGGTTGAAGCTATTGAATTTGCCCGAAATATTATTGAAGCAACCGGTAGCGTTGCGAGCGTTACTAGCTCTGATTTCGCACCATGGCACCCTGGGCGCTGCGCAGAGTTGCAGGTTGATGGTAAGGCAGTAGCTCATGCTGGAGAGTTGCATCCAAAGGTACTTGCCCAACTTGGATTACCAGAACGCTCATGTGCATTTGTTGTTGTGCTCAGCGCCTTGCCTTTCCTACCGGAGCATCGCATAGAGCCGCTACGAACTATGCCAGCTGCTATTCAAGACCTGGCTCTTATTGTGGAATCAAGCGTTCCTAGTGATGCGGTGCGAAGCGCGCTAATTGCTGGAGCCGGTGATTTGTTGGAGAGCATCACTCTCTTTGATCGCTACGACAAGCTCGAAGATGGCAAGGTGTCCCTAGCATTCACATTGGTCTTTAGAGCCAAAGACCGCACACTTACGGCGCAAGAGGTTTCAGAATATCGTGAGGCCGCCGCCGCTAGCGCACTCAAAGCCTGTGGCGCTAAAGTTCGTGTATAAATATGCATTACCTTGCATAAATATACAGATTATGGTTTAATTCCACGATGAAGACCGGGATAGTAGGGGCCAGTGGCTACGCTGGTGGTGAGCTTCTTAGGCTCCTAAGTAATCACGATGATTTCGAGATCACCTATGTAAGCGCGGGAACGAGCGCTGGCGAGCTCATCACTTCAGTCCATCCGCATCTGGTGTCCTTCGAGGGCCAGCGCTTTAGCGCTACTGAGATTGCAGAAATAAATAAATGCGACTTGGTTTTTTTAGCGCTGCCTCATGGTGAATCTGCGTCTTTAGTCGCCCAGATTTCACAGAGTGTAAAAATTGTGGACTTGGGAGCTGACTTTAGATTGGCAAGTAGTAATTCCTGGTTGTCCTTTTACGGTGGTGCACATGCCGGACAGCTGCAATATGGATTGCCAGAGATTGGGTCAAACAGGGAAGCTATTGGTAAAAGTTCTCGGGTGGCAAATCCTGGATGTTACGCAACGGCAATAATTCTTGGATGTGCACCGGTGGTGGCGCTCGGCTTGATTGATTCATCAGACTTAGTCGCAGTAGCAGCGAGTGGAACTACTGGCGCCGGACGTAGTGCGAAGGTAGGCCTTATCGCAAGTGAGGTGGTAAATAATCTGACCTCATACAAATTCGGTGGAGTTCATCAACATATTCCTGAAATTGAAGAGAATCTTGAATTACTTACGCATTCCAATTTAGCCACAACTAAATTGTCATTTACCCCGATTCTGGCGCCAATGCCAAGGGGAATTCTTGCAACAATAACGGCAAAATTGGTTAAACCATCAAATATAGAAGAAATCCGAAGGATGTATGGGTCTTATTATGCCAAGAGTGAATTTGTTAAGTTATTGCCCGTAGGTCAGATGCCGCAAACTAGCGCAACCATAGGAAGTAATTTCGCGATAATGCAGATTGTAATCGATGAGCACACTGAGCGCCTGGTAATCTCAATAGCGATTGATAATTTAGGTAAGGGCGCAGCTGGTCAGGCGATTCAAAATGCCAACTTGATGTGTGGCTTTCCAGAGGATCGTGGACTTCCTAGCTCTGGAGTAAGGTAATGATTGTTTTTAAGTATGGTGGGCACGCTATTTCAGAGAAAGAGCAGAGAGATCCCATTCTCGGGCTCCTGGCCAAAGCTATCGCCAGCGGTGAGCGAATTGTTCTGGTGCACGGTGGTGGACCGCAAATCAATCGCGAACTGGAAATTCACGGAATCAAAAGTGAGATGCTCTCTGGTCTGCGACGAACTACTCCAGAAGTTTTTGCAGTTGTTCAGCGGACACTTAGTGGCGAGGTCCTGCGAAATTTGGTGAATCAACTAGTTGGTTTTGGCGTAAATGCCATAGGCATCTCTGCCGGTGATGGGAATTTGATTCGAGCAGAAATCACCAATCCAGAACTCGGACTTGTGGGCGAGGTATCGGATATCGATATCAGTTTGTTGCTCACACTGTTAAATGAGGGCCTAACTCCAGTTATTTCGCCTGTGGGTGTTACCCGTGAAGGAATCGGGGTGAATATGAATGCAGATTTGGTAGCAGGAGCAATCGGTGGAGCTATGGCTGCTGACAGTGTTCTATTCTCGACAGATGTTGCCGGTATTTACCGCAACTGGCCAGATGTCGATTCCGTTATTGATGTAATAGAGGTTGATGAATTAATTAAAATTGCCAGAGGATTTGAAGGTGGCATGATTCCTAAAGCGCAGTCTGCGATAAGAGCGATCCAGGCAGGGGCAAAATCTGTTCGGGTATTTGATGGCCGGTCAGTTGCGGGAGTCCAAGGGGCTCTGGCTAATACTGGCGGAACTCTGGTGGTTGCCTAAATGCAGACCAATTTTGAGATGCAGCATCGCTGGAATCAAGCGCTCCAGAATAATTATGGTTCGCCAAGCTTAACGTTAGTAAAGGGTGATGGGGCGAGAGTCTGGGATATTGAGGGGCGCGAGTATCTTGATTTTCTAGCAGGAATTGCCACCAACATTCTTGGACATGCCCATCCAAAAATTGTTGAGGCCATTGCAGCTCAAGCAAAGCTCCTTGGGCATGTAAGTAATTTGTATTCCCACCCAACTGCAATTGAATTGGCAGAAAAACTTAAAAGTTTTACCGGTCAAGAACGCGCCAAAACTTTCTTCTGCAATTCGGGTGCGGAGGCAAATGAAGCCGCACTTAAGTTATCGAGATTGACTGGCCGCAATAGAGTTATCTCGACTGAAGGTTCGTTTCATGGACGCACTATGGGCGCCCTTTCTATGACGGGTCAGATTGCAAAGCGAAAACCGTTTAAACCACTGCTTAAAAGCGTTGATTTTATTGCGTTTAATAATTTGAAAGCGGCCAAGCGTGCAATCAATAAGAGAGTAGCAATGGTAATTGTGGAGCCAATACAAGGTGAAAACGGCGTTGTTGTACCTGACCTTGGTTATTTAAAGTATCTGCGAGAGCTGACGGCTAAGCATGGTGTCCTACTCGCACTAGATTGCGTACAGACGGGCATGGGCAGAACTGGGCAATGGTTTGGTTATGAGAATGAAGAAATTATTCCAGACATTGTTACCTTGGCGAAAGGCTTGGGGGGTGGGCTTCCTTTGGGAGCAATGATTGCTATTGGCGAGAGTGCAGATTTGTTCAGTCCTGGTTCGCACGGAAGTACATTTGGTGGCAGTCCAATTGCCTGCGCTGCATCTTTGGCAGCAATTTCTGTTATTGAGGACCAAAATATTCTTCCAAGAATTAAGGAGCTAGAACTAACCTTGAAGTTAGAAATTTCTAAGTCGCCATTGGTTGATCAAGTTCGTGGCTCTGGGTTGCTATTGGGCATTACACTGAAACTACCTGTTGCCAAAACGCTAGTCACGCAGCTACAAGAGCGGGGATTATTAGTTAATGCTACCTCTGACATTGTTATAAGAATTGCCCCACCACTAATTATTACTGATCAGCAAGTCTCACATTTTGTAGAAGTCTTTAGAGAGGTGGCAGCAACCCATGAACGTTAAATCTGTACTAAGTTCCAATCAACGTCGCGATCTAATTGTTAAGTTGATAAAGAAGGGCGGCGTTGAGTCACAGGCTCATCTTGTTAAACTCCTCGCACGAGATGGCGTGAAGGTCACCCAGGCAACTGCAAGTAGAGACCTAGAAGATCTCGGTGCGCTTCGAGTCCGCGATGCCAATGGTGAGTTTCAATATGTCATAAATGAAGAGGTTTCTAACCGGTCGGCAGGCACTGCGGGTTTAATTCTCAATGTTTTAGCTAGTGGCAATTTAGCCGTGGTTCGAACGCCACCTGGGGGAGCGCAGCTCTTAGCCAGTGCTATCGATCGTAACTCGCTAAATGGAAAGTTAGCAGGCGTAATCGGAACAATCGCCGGAGATGACACTGTTTTAGTCATTTCTAAGAGCGCAACTGGTGGCGCACAGTTGGCGAAGGCCATTTCAGCATTTGGATCAGGTATGAAACAAGATGTGAAAGTTGGCACAAAAACCAGATCTAAGGCAAAGGGGAGATAAACGTGGCACTTTGGGGAGCAAGATTTTCTAACGAACCAGCGCAATCAGCTGCAGCGCTCTCGCGAAGCGTTACCTTCGATTGGCGCCTTGCGCCATACGACATAAGAGTCAATCTCGCACACTTGGATGGCCTCGTAGCATCTGGAGTCATCGCAAAGGGCAATGGCGAGATTATTAGAGCTGGACTTAAAGCTCTCGGAGCAGAGATTCAATCTGGAAAATTCACCTTTAACGCTACAGATGAAGATGTTCACAGTGCAATAGAGCGCGGATTGATTGAAAAAATTGGGGCGATTGGCGGAGCTCTACGTGCAGGAAGATCACGCAACGATTTGGTGGTTGCTGACTTTAAATTATATTTAGTGGATCACCTACTCGAAATCGCAACGCAGACTACAGAGCTAATCACAGCATTCAATAATCAGAGCCAGGAAAATATCGATGTGGTCGCGCCTGGTTTTACCCATCTTCAACGTGCCCAACCGATCCTATTTAGCCACGAACTAGCAAAGCATTCTCATAGCCTCTTGCGTGATCTAGATCGAATCAATGATTGGCTTGAGCGAAATAACTATTCACCTTTAGGAGCTGGGGCGCTCTCAGGAAGTTCTTTGCAACCAAATCCAGAGAAGAGCGCAGAATCCTTGGGCTTTAATGGGGTACTCGGCAATAGCATTGACGCCGTTAGTGATCGCGATTTTGCGGCTGAAGCGCTCTTTCTTCTGGCGATGTTAGGAATCCATCTCTCTCGAATCGGAGAAGAGTTCACGCTCTGGAGTACAACAGAATTTTCGTGGGTAGCCGTTGATGATGCATATTCAACTGGATCTTCAATCATGCCGCAGAAGAAGAATCCAGATGTTGCCGAACTTGCTCGAGGAAAGAGTGGGCGTCTTGTTGGAAATTTAACAGCGCTAATGACCACCATGAAAGGGTTGCCATTTGCCTATAACCGCGATCTACAAGAGGATAAAGAGCCAGTCTTTGATTCGATTGAAACGTTGTTGGTTCTACTTCCAGCTTTAACTGGAATGGTCGCGACTGCTAAATTCGATGCATCCAGAATTTCCCAGGGCGTCGATTTAGGATATGCGTTAGCAACTGAAATTGCAGATTACTTAGCAAAGAAGTCAATACCCTTTGCCCAGGCACATGAGGCGGCTGGTGCTTGCGTGAAGAAGTGTGAAGAGACTGGAAAACAGTTACATGAATTGAATGAGACAGAACTCCAAGAAATTCATCCCGCCTTAGGTTTAGATCTGCGTGAGGTCTTGACCGTATCTGGGGCTATCGCTTCGCGAACCTCATCACTTGGTACCTCGCGTGAAAGTGTTTTAGCGCAACTATCCGAACTAGAAGCTGCCACGAAGGTGGTCAAGAGTTGGATATCCAACGCGGCCAAAGGTTTTTCGGGCATGATGAAGCCATGACCACCGAGCTAATGGCAGATCTAGAATGGCGTGGGTTGATCGCACAAACAACTGATCGCGTAGCACTGTTGAAAGATTTGGACACTGCACCACTTAAGTTCTACATTGGTTTTGATCCAACAGCAGCTAGCTTGCACGTAGGAAATCTTGTTGTGATTCTAGTGATGCGTCGTTTTCAGCTAGCAGGCCATCTTCCGATTGCTTTAGTTGGGGGAGCGACCGGACTGGTTGGAGATCCAAGTGGCCGAAATGAAGAGCGTTCGTTAAATGATGAATCAGTGGTGACGCAATGGGTGTCAAATATTCGGGGTCAGCTCGAAAGATTTCTGGACTTTGATTCGAAGAGTAACAGCGCAGTAATGGCCAACAATCTAGATTGGACCAAACCAGTTTCAGCTCTCGAATTTCTTCGCGATATTGGCAAGCACTTTAGCGTTAATCAAATGCTGGCTAAGGATTCAGTCTCGTCGAGACTTGAGAGTGGTGGGATCTCCTACACCGAATTCTCCTACCAAGTTTTGCAGGCCTTTGATTATCTAGAACTATATCGACGCGATAAGTGCAGATTGCAATTAGGGGGTTCAGATCAATGGGGAAATATTGTTGCTGGACTCGATCTAATCCGTAAAGTCGAAGGTGGATCAGCACATGCCTTCACTATCCCTCTCATGGCTAAATCTGATGGAAGTAAATTTGGAAAAACTGCAGGTGGATCGGTCTGGCTAGATAGCGAGATGACTTCACCTTATGCTTTTTATCAATTCTGGATAAATACAGATGATGAAGATGTAGCTAAATATTTGAAAGTCTTTTCATTCAAAGATCGAGGTGAGATTGAGAGATTGATTGAAACGGTAAATGTAAATCCTGGAGCAAGAGAGGCGCAGCGAGAATTGGCACGGGAAATTACTTCACTGGTTCACGGGAATGATGAATGCGCGAAAGTTGAAGCGGCCTCAAAGGCGCTCTTTGGTCAAGGAGATCTAAGAGAGTTAGATGAGGCAACACTTGCTGCAGCGCTTTCGCAACTTCCAAAAGTAACGATTAAAGCAAGTGAAGTAATTCCTACTTGGGTAGACCTTCTTGCAGCTACTGGGGTTGTAGATTCAAAATCTGCTGCTCGTAGAATTGTTAAAGAGAATGGCGCATATTTAAATAATGAAAAGATTTCGGGCGAAGATTTCTCGCCAGCAAAGACTGATTTAATTCACGGCAGATTTTTTATTCTTCGAAAAGGCAAACGCGATTTAGCTTCAGTTGAAATAGTCTAAATTCTCTATAAATTTGGCAGCGCGAGCCATCTGGGAACCATTTCAGGGCTCAAAATTGAGAGTTTTTATTGGCTTTTTAGCCTAAAAAAGTGAGGTTTGGGGGGTGATAATCCTCGCATCGGAAATAGCCATTTTTAGTCAATTTTTGGGGGTGCGGATTTGACCCTTTTCGGCCTATGGGCTATCTTTGCCCCTCGCTTGCGAATTGGACGAAAAACCCTTTAAAAACGGGGTTATTACGGCCAAGCAACGAATGTTTTTCCCAAACGCTATGAAGGACCTACCGGATTTGCTCTTCCGTGTGCCTTCCACTAGGTTTGGCGGTCTGCCCTGCGATCGGTGAGAAATCACTGAGACCGGTGTGCACTCGTACCTTGAGAACTCAACAACGTGCAAAAATCAATGCCAATCGGCGCATATTGGGCTGCCCCTGTTTTCAGGGCGTAGCAAAAATGTGCCAAATTCCTTTGTATTTCCGGGACTTCGTAACCCCTCAAAAGGTTGCGGATATTGGGTACAAAACAGAAACAATTAGAAATGAAATAGCTATAAACGCTAGTTTCGTTTTTTTGCTAGATCACAACTTTCTATGGAGAGTTTGATCCTGGCTCAGGACGAACGCTGGCGGCGTGCTTAACACATGCAAGTCGAACGATGAAGTTCCTTCGGGGATGGATTAGTGGCGAACGGGTGAGGAACACGTGAAGAATCTGCCCTCCACTTTGGGATAACTCCGGGAAACCGGGGCTAATACCGAATATTGAAACATAAGCGGCATCGCTGAGTTTTGAAAGAATTTCGGTGGAGGATGACTTCGCGGCCTATCAGCTTGTTGGTGAGGTAATGGCTCACCA
>TARA_B110000503_G_scaffold64109_1_pt1 | contig 26911 bp, 24 predicted proteins | sample TARA_B110000503 | Tara Oceans TARA_B110000503 (sample SAMEA4397472) | marine metagenome | biome: Polar Biome; feature: [SRF] surface water layer (ENVO:00010504); material: water (ENVO:00002006), including particulate matter (ENVO:01000060) such as... | depth 5 m | reverse complement strand
TCACCGCCTTCAGCTATTACAATGTTTAAGAACACATTGCTAGTTACTTTTACCTCTTTTGATGTGTATCCAATTGAAGATACTACAATAGTCACTGGTAAACTTTTAACTGTTAAACTAAATTCACCTGCATCGTTCGTTGTGGTTCCCGTAGAAGTTCCTTTCACAAGAACATTCATATAAGGCAACGCAATTCCAGATTCGTCTGATACTTTTCCTTTCACTGTTTGTGCCATTAAACCTAATGGTAACATAAACATAAAAGCAATTGTAAATGCTTTTAAAAAATACTTTTGTTTCATAAATAAATTATTAGTTAATAAAAGTGATGCATCAGTGCCTGCTCTTTTGTGAGATGCAATGCCCGATTTCTTATATAAGAAAGAAAAAGAAAAAATATACTCTTAAAAAGATACTTATTTTTGAAAAAAGCACGGAAAGCAAAGAAAAAGGTTCCTTATTGGAGTTTTATATTCAATTTTGTATAATAAAAAGAACCATTTGTACCCATTTGTGTCGCATCCCACAAACCACCACTATCTGTATAACTGTATTGTTTCGTAGGGTATATATTAAATAGGTTATTCGCTCCTATTTGCAAGTTCATAAAAGTATTTAATTGATAGTTTAAATGAAGGTCTGTTGTTAGTTTTGGGGCATAAACATCTGTCGCCGCATCCAACCTTTCCTTTTCTGAATTATTAAATTTTGAGAGGTCTTCAGTGATTTGCCAATCAATTAATTGAACGCTGCTAAACCTTGTAAGGTTTAAAGACGTTTTTAATTTTTTATACTGATAATGAACTCCTAAATTAAACTTGTTTTTTGGTGCAGAAGCTAACAAAAACTGGCGGTCTCTTTCTCCAAAAAAAGTTTTTTCATCTAAGTTTTTGTTCTTTATTTCTGTAATGCTCATGTAATTAATATTCCCAGATAGATTTATAGTCAAGGCACTACTTTCCAGCTGCTTATTCCAATTTAGAACAAGGTCTAAGCCTGTTGTTCTTGTATCCACACCATTTGCAAAAAACTGCACATTATCAACTCCAATATCTAAACTTGAAGCATCAAAATTACCACTTAAAATAATCCGATCTTTTACCGCTACATAATACGCATCTATGGTTGCAGTAAATGCTGCACTCAGTTTTGCCGCGAATCCAAAACTAAAATTTCGTGCTTTTTCCTCTTTTAAATTTTCAATACCAAATATTCGTGCGATCGGACTGTTATTCGCTACTAAAAAGGACTCTGAAGGTTTGTCGCCAATAAAATTAGTAAAGGTTAGGTTGTAATAGACTTGTGCTAAGGAAGGTGCCCTAAAACCGGTGCTAAAAGAGCTTCTTGCATTTAGTTTTTTAGAGAACTGGTATCGAGAAGCAAGCTTATAATTTAGGGTGCTTCCAAAATCACTATAATATTCAAAACGTGTGGCAGCACCGATCATAAATTTTTTAGAAAAATCGATCTCCGTGTCTACATAAACACTAAAATTAGTACGATTTCGATCTACTTCATTTTCTGGAGCATACCCAGGAAAACCCTGAGAACCTCCTGGAACTATTTGCCCGTTATACATACTATAATCGGACACTGGTGTTTTTGAATCCACCAAATCTCCATTTATGTCATAAGCTGCATAAGAGCCTTCTTCTCCAGAAAGTATCCTGTATTTATCCAATCGGTACTCGGATCCAAAAGCAATGTTAAACCCAAAAGTTTTCTCTAAGAAATATTTAGAAAAATCGATGCTTGTCGTATTTTGAATCAGTTGGTGCCCACCTGCGTCAAACGCCGTTGGGGAGTTTTCTTTAAGCGTCGCATTTAAGGTGTTTTTAATAAAATATTGAAAATTATTTCTTCCCACTGCATTATTCAAATCAATACTCCATCCCTTAAAATACGTAAGTATTCCAATAGATAGCGAATTGTCTATAATATTGGAGGTGATTAATGGATTGAAACCATTTGGATAAATTTCCTCCACGTTCCTTTTGCTATTTGGTTTTCTAGTAAAAGCAAAAGCAGCCGTGTTTTTAAAGTTAAACCCTCCATTAGCATATAGTTTTGTGCTGGTATGTAAAGGGATTTCTGCATTTAGAAAAAGGCTAGCATTTCTCACTGCCGCTTGTCCAAACTTTTCGCGCGCACGCGTCCCTGGCCTCAAAGTATGCTCTGAAGATAAAACTTCTGAAGAAAAATTTATAAAACCTCCTTTATTAATTTTTGCCCCATAATTTAAACCAAACTTATACGTAAAACCATCCACACTATTGGGAAATACAGCGTTACTGTCTGCGTTGTTAAATCCCAATGTAGAAGTAACACTTAATTCATTATCTGTATCTTTTAGAACAATATTCAGAACTCCTGCAATAGCATCTGAACCATATTGTGCAGAAGCACCATCTCTTAGCAATTCTATTCTTTTAATTGCTGAAATAGGAATTGCATTTAAATCTGTTCCTGAATTCCCGCGCCCTCTTGTTCCATATAAATTTATTAAAGAGGTTTGGTGTCTTCTTTTCCCATTGACCAATACAAGTGTTTGGTCTGGTCCTAAACCTCTGATGGTAGCAGGATCTATGTGATCTGCACCATCAGCGCCTGACTGCTTTGATGCATTAAAAGATGGTATGGCGTGCTGTAAAAACTGATTTATTTCTACTTGACTGCTTTCAGAAGCGGTGCTTTCTACTTCAATAAAATCAATGGCAACTGGGGTATTATTCGCCTCTCTATTTTTATTACGAGAGCCCACAACCTGCACTTCGTCTAGCTCCTGGCCCGATATCAAAAGGATGGTATGAAAGATCTCTGAGTTTAATTTTAGCGTTTTAGTATTGTGTGCTAAAAAACTTACAATCACCGTATTTTCTTTTTGAATTTCAAACTCAAAAGTTCCATCCAAATTTGTGGTGGTGCCTGCTAGCGATTGTTTCTCTTGCAGCGCAGCTCCAATAAGTGGCGTATTATCTGAGCTTAAAACAATTCCCCGAACCGTAATTAGGTCTCCCTTAAAAAGCGTATCAATCCCTATGCTATTTGAGAAAACCACTTTTTCTTTGGAAAAAAATTTGTTTTTGTTTGCTGCTTTTTTGAGGTAGATAACGTAATAACTATTCCCTAAATCATCAAATAGGAAAGGAGTGAGCTTTTCCAAAAGCGAAATAGATGCTTTCAAAGATAAATTTGTAAACCCTTTTGTTTGTATGTATTTGTTGAGAATTAAATTGGCGTTGTACGTAAAAAAAATCTGGTGATCATTGCTAATTTTATCTAGTAAAACCGCGAGAGGGGCTTCATTTTTTTTTCGCTCTTGTGCGCTTATTATTTGAACAGTAAAAGCTAAAAAAACAAAAACTATACTTTTTATGAATATTGATTTTAGAATCATTTACTCTTTTAGCGTTGCACCTATTTCTCACTAATAACTAAGCTATCACCTTTTTTTATAATAGTTACGTCTACAGACTTTTCAATGGCTGTTATACAGATATCAATATTCGTAATAGGAACTGCCCCCGTTATTAAAATATTCTTGCTGTTATCATCTTTAAAAACAATAGAAAAACCGTACGATTCTTCTATTTTTTCCATCGCTTTCTCCAAAGATAGGTTTTCAAAAAGCAAAGACCCATCTTTCCAAGAAGTTTTTACGATCGGATTAAAAATATTTTTATCTTCTAAAATTTGATCTTTTTTAGATGAATAAGAAACATAATTACCAGGAACCATTTTTTTATCTGCTCCATTTTTAAGTTTCAACCAAATACTACCCTCTTCTAAAAAGACGTCTGTTTTTTTCTTTTTTGTACTTACATTAAAAGAAGTTCCATAAACTTCAACTGACAAATCATCCGTTAAAACCCAAAATTTTGCTTGGGTTGCTACTTTTTTATCTACTTGGAAAAAGGCTTCTCCAGACAACCAAACTTTCCTACTTTCATTTTTATAATAGGATAAAGTAGAGTTTGAGTTTAGCGTAACATCACTGCCATCTTGTAACTTTATATTTAAAATTTCCCCATAGTTGGTTTTATGGGTAACCTTAGCAGTTGTAATTGAAAAATAAATACTCAAAAAAATTAATAAAAGTATAGACGCTGCTGCACTAAACTGTGTTAAAAAACGCAGTTTTTGTTTTGGATTTTTTTTATTTGATTGTATTTTTGCTTCTAGTTTTTTCCATTCAAAACTAACTTTTTCTTTAGAAACTAATTTTGTGTCAAAAGAAACTCCTAAAACAAGATCTCTCGCCTTATTTACTAAATTTTTCTTCTCAGGATTGTTCGCAACCCAAAACTCCCAGAAATTTATGTCCGTACCGTTGTTTTGTAGACACCAATTTTTAAAAGAAGCATCTTCTAGAAAATCGTTAATATTATTGTACTTTTTCTTAATCATTTTCGTAATATCTTTCTTGTACTTATATAAGTATATATCTTTCTTTTTATACTCCTAATTTTATGTTAAAGCCTAATTAAATAATTTCATAATAGAAATTTCCTCCTTTAAGCTCTTGATCGCCTTGTATAATATATTTACAACACTTTGGTAATTTATATCCATTATCTCTGATATCTCAGTCGCTTTTAAGCCACTGTAATACTTCAAATAAATAGCTTCTTTTTGCCTTTTTGGCAATTTATTTAATAAAAGAGACAGGTTTTTGTTTTTAAAAATTACGGTCTCTTGGTTCGTAATCACTTCCTCTGCAGTAAATTGAATGTCCACAAGGTTTTCATTTGAAAAATCTGTATGCTTCATCTTTTCGTTTTTCTTCATCACCTTTATTAAAAAGCGTTTGTACGAAGTAAAAAGATAAGGAGCAATGGTATCTAAATCGCTTAAGTTCTCTCGATGCTCATACACATACAAGAAAAAGTCTTGCAAAGTGTCTTCGGTAACCACAGTACTCTTTGATATTTTCAAACCATAACTATGAAGCTGCGGATAATAACTTTCAAAAAGCACAGAAAAGGCATTTAAATCGCCTTCTTTCAATGCCTTCCATAAAAATTTATCTGTTAGTTTTTCCATTTGAAATTACACACTTTAACACCGGCATAAAAGTAATCAAAAATAACCAAGCATCTTTAACCTACTTTTAACAAAAATAAATAGGTTAAAATTGTAGATTTGTTTCCAAAAAAACAAAACCTAATACAATATATAATGGATGTAGATGTAAGAGCTATTAACGAGAAAATAGAAAAAGAGAGTGCCTTTATCGATATTCTTACCTTAGAAATGAACAAAGTAATTGTAGGTCAGAAACGAATGATAGAAAGTTTGTTGATTGGCCTCATAGGAAATGGACATATTTTATTAGAAGGGGTTCCTGGTTTGGCAAAAACGCTAGCAATAAACACCCTCTCTAAAGCCATTCAAGCTAGTTTTAGTAGGGTTCAATTTACACCCGATTTATTGCCAGCAGATGTTGTTGGAACTATGATTTACAACATGAAGGAAAATGATTTCATGATTAAAAAGGGGCCTATTTTTGCGAACTTTGTGCTAGCTGACGAAATCAATAGGGCACCTGCAAAAGTGCAATCTGCTTTATTGGAAGCAATGCAAGAGCGTCAGATTACTATCGGTGACACTACCTTTAAGTTAGACGAGCCTTTCTTAGTAATGGCAACTCAAAACCCTGTAGAACAAGAAGGAACCTACCCTTTACCAGAAGCACAGGTAGATAGATTCATGTTAAAAGTAGTCATCGATTATCCAAAACTACAAGACGAACAAATTATCATGCGTCAAAATTTATCAGGAGGTTTTGCCACGGTAAATCCTGTAGTTACTGTTGCTCAAATTATAAAGGCAAGAGCAGTTGCTAATGAAGTGTATATGGATGAGAAAATTGAAAAATACATCTTAGATATTATTTTTGCTACAAGGTATCCAGAAAAATACAACCTCGAGAAATTAAAAGATTTAATTAGTTTTGGAGCTTCTCCTCGTGGGAGTATCAATTTAGCAAAAGCAGCAAAATGTTATGCTTTTATTAAAAGAAGAGGTTATGTTATTCCGGAAGACGTGCGTGCTGTTGTTTTTGATGTGCTCCGCCACAGAATTGGAATTACCTATGAAGCCGAAGCAGAAAATATAACTTCAGTAGACATTATCAATTCCATTATTAACGAGATTGAAGTGCCCTAGATCAATAAGTGGTATTCGTGTATAATTACGCACTGATACTAAATATTACTACTGAAAATTTACTGCAAATTGCAATTGAATACTGTTTACTAAAAACATGGATACCAAAGAAATACTTAAAAAAGTTCGGAAAATAGAAATTAAGACAAAACGTTTGTCTAATGATATTTTTGGTGGCGAATACCATTCTTCTTTTAAAGGACGCGGTATGACTTTTTCTGAAGTGCGGCAATACCAGTTTGGAGATGATGTAAGAGCAATTGATTGGAATGTTACTGCGCGGTATAACGAGCCTTATATTAAAGTGTTTGAAGAAGAGCGGGAACTCACCATGATGCTTTTAGTAGACGTTTCTGGATCAGAGCTTTTTGGCACCTCCACGCAATTTAAAAAAGATACGGTGACAGAAATTGCGGCAACCCTGGCTTTTTCTGCTACCCAAAATAACGACAAAGTTGGACTCATCTTATTTTCTGACGACATCGAACTTTTTATTCCCCCAAAAAAAGGAAAAAGTCATGTTTTAAGGATTATCAGAGAGCTTATTGAGTTTAAGCCAAAAAGTAAGAAGACAAATATTGCCGCAGCATTGAAATTTTTATCGAGCGTGTTGAAAAAAAGAGCCATTGTTTTTATGCTTTCTGACTTTATGGATGATTCCTACGAGAAAACATTGAAAATTGCAGCTAAAAAACACGATTTAACGGGAATTCGGATCTTTGACAACGGTGATGAAGAGATTCCTAATTTAGGGATGGTACCGATGCTCGATTCTGAAACTGGTGCGATTCAGTTAGTAAACACAGCTTCCAAATCCGTAAGGACAGGTTACAGAGCCAATGCTTTAAGGCTTTCTAATTACTATACAGATATGTTTAAGAGAAGTGGTGCAGGAAGTGTCAACACGAGTGTTGATGAAAATTATGTAAAAAAATTATTGGGCTATTTTAAACACAAAGGAAGATAGTTCCTTTTTAAAAATGAAAAAACAACTCCTCTATACACTCCTATTTATTTCAGCTATCGGATTTGCTCAAAAACCAATGGTACAGGCCGAGATAGATACTACCGCTATCCGAATTGGAGAACAATTTCAATTAAAAATTTCTGTTGCAGAGACCCGTAATGTGATCATTCCAAAAATACGCTTAAACGGGCTGGAAGTCATCGATTCAACCCGCGTTGACACCCTTAAAAACAGTTTGATTCGACGCTATATTTTAACAGGTTTTGATAGTGGTGCTTTTTACATTCCACAACAGCAAATTTTTATAAAAAACCAGGCTTTTTTAACAGATTCTCTTTTGGTCAACGTCGCTACCATCGCAATAGACACTGCAAAAGTGAAAAAATTTCCTATAAAATCAATCAAAAAAGAGCCGTATACATTCGATGATTTTAGAATCTACATCTATATTATTTTAGGAATTATAGCCATCATTGCATTCTGGGTATATTGGTTTGTCTTCCGGAAAAGAAAAACAGATACGGAAGCCCCTACATATAAGGCACTACCCCCTTATGAAGAAGCACTCTTAAAGTTAACCGCATTGGACAAAAAACTATTGTGGCAAAATAATAAAACAAAAGAATATTATTCTGAACTCACAGAAATTGTTCGTGGATATATCGAGCGTGAATTAAAAGTTCCTGCACTAGAGAATACTACAGACGAAGTTTTAGAGATGATCAACACATTTAAAAAATCAGAATTGGTTGACACTTCAAAAGAAACTATTGACAAGTTAAGAGATTTATTACGAGAAGCAGATCTGGTGAAGTTTGCAAAATCAAAACCATTAGCTATAGAAATTGAAGACGATCGAAGAGATGCAGAATATATTATAGGCAACTTAAAGCCAAAACCAATAATCGAACAAGAAGATGGACTGGAGTAATTTTGAATTTTACAACCCCGAGTTTCTTTGGTTGCTACTGGCTATTCCAATAGTGACAGCATGGCAATTTTTTGTCCGTAAAAAAGATGCTGCTCTTTTAACAATGCCCAGCATTAAGGGTTTTAAAACCACTTCATTTGTATCAAAATTAAAACCACTACTAGCGCTCTTGCGGATTTTTGCGTTGGCGGCCATCATAATCGCGCTAGCCAGACCAAGAAATGTATCTGTAAGTAAGAAAACAAAAACAAACCGTGGCATTGATATTATCATGGCAATTGATGTTTCTGCTAGTATGTTGGCGAGAGACTTAAAACCAAACAGACTAGAAGCACTTAAAAAAGTAGCCATAAACTTTGTAGATAGAAGACCTAATGACCGTATTGGAATTGTTGTCTATGCTGGGGAAAGCTATACACAAACACCAATTACTAGTGATAAAAATATTGTAAAAAAAACGATTTCTGAACTCAAGTGGGGTCAATTAGATGGCGGAACAGCCATTGGAATGGGATTGGGCTCTGGTGTAAACAGACTAAAGGAAAGTTCCGCAAAGAGTAAGGTTATTATCCTACTAACCGATGGCGTAAATAATGCCGGAAACATAGATCCAAGAACGGCAACAGAACTGGCAAAAGAATTAAAAATAAAGGTGTATACTATTGGAATTGGAACGAATGGAACTGCTGATTTTCCTTGGAGTAAAGACCCTAGAACGGGGAAGTTAAACTTTAGAAAGCAGCAGGTAGAAATAGATGAAAAACTATTACAGGAGATTGCCCAAGAAACAGAAGGGAAGTATTTCAGAGCAACAGACAACCAATCTCTAAAAGAGATTTATGATGAAATTGATGCCCTTGAAAAAACAAAAATAGAGGAGTTTAAATACTATAATTATCAAGAAAAGTTTAGAGTTTTCATCTTTTTAAGTATTGGACTCTTGCTGTTAGAATTCGTGTTAAGAAATACCCTTTTTAAGAGTTTTATATAAGATTTTATGCACGCATACTGTTGCTTAAAGTTTACATGGAGCTCCGAGATAATAAAACACAACATTAAGATATAAATAAGTTATAGAAACCTAATAAACGCATACCCAGTTTAAAATGTACAAAATAGAAGCACCAATTTATTTTTACCTACTGCTCATTGTTCCAAGCATGCTTGTTATTTTCTTGTTGGTTTTATGGTGGAAAAAAAGGACACAACGAAAGTTTTCTAATCCCAAACTATTAAAAATACTAGCACCCAACGCCTCTCGGTTTAAAGCAACTTTAAAAGTGATAATCCTTCTTTTAGGAATTACCTTCCTTATAATTTCTTTGACAAACCCAAAAATGGGGAGTAAGCTGAAAACAATAAAAAGAGAAGGCGTAGATGTGGTCTTTGCCTTAGATATTTCTAAAAGTATGTTGGCGGAAGACATTGCTCCAAACCGCCTAGAAAAATCGAAACAAATTATCTCTAAACTTATTGATCGCTTAGGCTCAGATAGAGTTGGTATTATTATTTATGCAGGTAATTCATATCCATTATTACCCATAACCACGGACCATGCTGCAGCCAATATGTTTCTACAAAATGCAAGTCCAGACATGGTTTCTAGCCAGGGAACAGCAATTAATGAGGCTTTAGAATTAGCAAAAACGTATTATAATAACGACGAACAAACTAACCGTTTTTTAATTATTATTTCTGATGGTGAAGACCACCAGGAAGAAACAAAGCAAGTAGCACAAAACCTGGCAAATGATGGAGTTCAAATATATACCATTGGTGTAGGTACAGAAAGAGGTGGCCCAATACCGCTGCGTATAAACGGCACAATGATTGGCTACAAAAAAGATAGGAAAGGGGAAACCGTTATTACCAAACGTATGCCTGAAGTTTTGAAGGGAATTGCAAATGCCTCTAAAGGAACGTATATCGACGGAAATATCACAGAAAATCCAGTGGAACAGCTCGCCAAAATTATTGCCAATGCAGAAAAAAATGAATTTGAAACAAAGCAGTTTTCGGATTATAAAGATCAATTTCAATGGTTTATAGCAATTGGATTGTTCTTCTTATTTGTAGACACATTCTTGTTAGATAAAAAAACAAGATGGTTGAAAAAAGTTGATTTGTTTAATGAAGAAAAAAAGATGCCCTAAAATGAAAAAAGAAAAATACCTTCTACTCTTTTTTTTAATTTTCGCCGCAACGGAAGAGACTGCAGCGCAAAAAGACACCATTGTGCAACAAAGGCAGGCAAGACAATTACTGCGTCAAGGAAATGAATTCTATGAAAATGAAAAATTCACAGACGCTTCTGTAGCCTATCAAAAAGCATTAGGTGAAAATTCTAATTACGACAAAGCAACCTATAACCTCGGGAATGCATTGTATCAAACCAAAAATTTTAAAGAGGCAATACCTCAATATGAATTAACTGCAAAAACAGCTACAGATAAATTTACAAAAGCAACAGCGTATCATAATATAGGAAATGCAAATATGGAGTCTAAAAATTATCAAGGTGCTGTAGATGCTTTTAAAAACGGCTTAAGAAATAATCCGAATGATGATGAGACTCGCTATAACCTAGCGGTTGCTCAGCAACTATTAGAACAAGAGAAAAAAGAAAATAAAGACGACAAAAACAAGGATAAGGATAAGGATAAGGATAAAAAAGATGACAAAAAAGATAAAAGCAAGAATCCTAATGATGATTCTAAAGGAGACAAAGACAAGGACGGGAAAGATGATGAAAACAAAGATAAAGAACAAGATAAAAAGCAAAATCCAGATAAAAATAAAGAACAAGATAAGCAAAATTCTAAACCAAAAGAAGGCAGAATGTCTCCGCAACAAGTTAAGCAACTGTTAGAAAGTTTAAATAACGAAGAACAGAAAACCCAAAAGAAAATGAATGCTAAAAAAGCAAAAGGGGAAAAAATAAAACAAGAAAAAGATTGGTAGATTTACCATTTTAGAAAAAGTTAATGAAGTTGAAATTTTATATATCTTTATTTATTTGTATCCTAAGCTCTGCTATTGTTGCTCAAGAAGCAACCTTAAAGACTAGCATTAGTAAAAACAAATTAGGCATAAACCAACGTGTACGTGTGGAGTTCTCAATTGACAAACAAGGGGGAGAAAATTTTACACCTCCAAATTTCACCAACTTTAAAGTTGTTGGAGGTCCAAGTCAATCTGTAAGTCAATCCTGGATTAACGGAAAGGTTAGCTTTCGGCAATCGTATACCTATATTGTTCAACCTAAAAAAAAAGGAGAACTTTCTATTGGAAGTGCTACTGTTAAAATTCATGGAAAATTACTAAAATCCGCTCCTGTAAAAATTATTGTCTTAGCTGCAGTAGATATTCCTAAAAACCCCAATGACCCAAATTATATTGCGCAACAGAATATTCATCTCGTTGCAGAAATTTCCAAAGCAAGACCATATGTTGGAGAGGGAATCTATGTAGAATATCGCTTATATGTAAGCGAAAATGTAAGCGTTTACGACACCTCTGTAAGCGAGGCACCTACGTACATTGGTTTTTGGAATCAAGAAATTAAAATAAATGGATTCCCTGTTAAAATGGGGAAATATAATGGTGAAAACTATCGATATATTGTACTTCAAAAGGCCTTACTAATTCCAACAAAGACCGGTAAACTCTCAATAGATCCAATGAAAATGGATATTGTAATTGGAGTTCCCTCCGGGAGATCTGATTTTTTTGGAAATGCCATCACTAAAAATGTACGCAGAGAATTTGCCTCCGCTAGAAAAATAATTAATCCCGAAGAACTCCCGGTAGCGGGAAAACCGGAAAATTTTGCAGGCGCCGTTGGTGTCTTTAATTTTAAGGTTTCTTTGGATAAAGGTATTTTAAAGGCAAACGAAACGAGCCAGGTAAAAGTAGCTGTTTCTGGAAAAGGAAATCTAAAACTCTTTGAATTGCCAACAATAGAGACCCCTGTCGAATTAGAAATGTATCAACCAGAAAGAAAAGAAGGTGTCCGCATCAATTCAAATGGTATCTCTGGTTCTGTAACAGATACGTATACTGTTGTGCCAAAATACAAAGGAAAATATAAGATACCAAGTGTCTCATTTTCTTATTTTAATCCAAAAGAAAAAAAATACAAAACAATTGCTACAGAAGATCTCTATGTAGATGTTCAAGAGGGTAAAGAGCTCGTTCAAGTAGACACTGTTTCGTTCCAAAAACAAGCAGTGGTTTCAACCCCAAAAAGTTTTAGATACATCGCAACAAAAACTCATTTTGTAACTTTAGAAAAAATAGATTTCTTTAAATCTTTACTTTTTTACCTTTTATTATTGCTGCCTATGGTTGCAGTTCCTATTGGTATTTTTCTCGGAAAAAAGAATGAAGAAAGAAACAAGGACTTTGTTGGAAATAAACTTAGGAAGGCTCAAAAATTAGCAAAAAGATATCTTTCTGAAGCCCAAAAGCAATTGGGTAAAAAAGAAGCTTTCTATGAGGCTCTAGAGCGCGCATTGCACAATTATTTAAAAGCAAAACTAGGCATCGAAACGGCAGACATTAGCAAAGAAAAGATTACTGAAATTTTAGAAGATAAAAAGATTGAAAAAAGAACGATACTACAGTTCATTGAAGTCCTAAAAAATTCAGATTTCGCAAGGTATACACCTTACACAGCAACTCAAATGAAAGCAGAACTTGAACGTGCCAAGGAAGTCATTATTCAATTGGATAAACAACTGTAATATGAAAAATATTTTATTTTTAGTATGCCTAATTGCAAATAGTATCGCAGCTCAAAATAGGGACAGTTTGTTTGTATCTGCTAATAATTATTACAAAAATGCTGCCTTTGAAAAAGCGATTGAAAACTATAAAAAAATAGAAGGGCAAGGTGCTGTGTCCTCAGAATTGTATTTAAATTTAGGAAATACCCACTATAAATTAAACCAAGTGGGTCCTGCCATTTACTATTATGAAAAAGCATTAAAATTAGATCCTATAAATGAAGATGTACTCAATAATTTAGTTTTCGCTAAACGTTTGGCCTTAGATAATATCGCCACGGTACCTAAAACTTTTTTTCAACGGTTTCATGAAAATTACCTTCAAAAATTAACCTATAATGAATGGGCTGTTTTAACGGTTTTCTTCTCTTTTATGACCGCCCTTTTATTCTTACTCTTTTACTTTGCATACACCCCAAGTAAAAAAAGAATGTATTTTACAACAAGTGGCCTAAGTTTTATCCTTTTCATTTTCATGATTTTCATCACTTATAATGAATACAACCGCTCTAAAAACAACAAAGAAGCGATTGTGTTTGCTGAAAAAACAGCAATTAGAAATGCCCCAACCTTAAACGCTGAGGCAATTTTTACATTACATGAAGGTACCAAAGTTATCGTTTTAGATGCCGTAGATAATTGGAGAAAAATTAAATTAGCAGATGGAAAACAAGGATGGATCATTGCAAACGAAGTTAAATTATTAAACGATTTTTAATTATTATTTAACAAAAGATAGAAAAACCTTTCTTATTTTTGTCTTTTTAACGTAAACATGAAATATTGAGAGTACGCATTGCAATTTTCTTTTCTATCTTATTTATTAGTCTTGTAATCACTCCTACGCTTATTCTAATATCGAATTCATCACAAGACATTGACATTGCTTTTCTGATAGACATGAACGAAGAAGAAGAGGAAAAGAAAGGGAAAGAAGAATCAAAAGTAGATTCAAAACTAAAAATTTATCCTCCTAATTTTATTTCTTCTGTTTTATTTAATGATTTTGAGAATAAAAAAAATATACGTTTTAATTCAAAAAACTATATTTCTAAGTACCCAAAAGTAAGCACTCCCCCGCCCGAGAGAATAGTATAACTTCGATAATATTACAAATCAATTCTTATTTATTAAAACAAAACTTTGAGCAGTTATCTGCTTGGCGTTAAAATCATTTATATATGTTTAAACACATTAAAAACGACTTGCCTGCAAGTGTCGTAGTATTTTTTGTCGCATTACCATTATGTTTAGGTATTGCATTGGCCAGTGGAGCCCCGCTATTTTCTGGATTAATTGCTGGAATTATTGGAGGTGTTGTAGTTGGAAGTTTGAGTGGTTCTAAAATTGGGGTAAGCGGCCCTGCTGCCGGATTAGCTGCAATTGTATTGACTGCAATTGGGACGTTAGGCGGCTATGAAAACTTTTTAGTTGCCGTTGTTTTAGGAGGGGTACTGCAGTTAGTTTTCGGTTTCCTTAAAGCAGGGATTATTGGGTACTACTTTCCATCCTCAGTAATTAAAGGAATGTTGACAGGAATTGGAATTATTATTATTTTAAAACAAATTCCACACTTTTTTGGCTATAACTCGAACCCTAAAGGAGATTTTGCTTTTTTTCAAGTGGATGGCCAAAATACCTTTTCCGAAATTTTAAGCACCGCGAATAACATTAGCTTAGGTGCCACAATTGTTGGATTTATTGGTTTGGGAATTTTAATCCTTTGGAGTCGTGTTTTGTCCAATAAAGGCAAGTTCTTTCAAATTATCCAAGGACCATTAGTCGCTGTAGTTGCAGGAATCGTCTACTATTTTGTTACCAATGGAAATACTAAATACGGCATCAATGCAACGCATTTAGTTAGTGTACCTGTGCCCGACAGTTTCGATTCTTTTCTCGGTCAATTTAGCTTTCCTAACTTTAATGCACTTTCAAATCCCCAAGTTTGGGTTACTGGATTTACCATCGCTTTGGTTGCAAGTTTGGAAACATTACTTTGTGTTGAAGCTACCGACAAATTGGATCCCCACAAGAATGTAACCCCTACGAACAAAGAGTTATTGGCACAAGGAACAGGAAACATTATTTCTGGTTTAATCGGTGGATTACCAATTACACAAGTAATCGTTCGAAGTTCTGCGAATATTCAATCTGGTGGACGAACAAAGTTATCAGCAATTATCCATGGGTTCTTATTGTTAGTTTCTGTTATTTTAATTCCTACTTTATTAAATAAAATTCCACTCTCTGTTTTGTCTGCGATCTTACTTGTTGTTGGTTATAAGCTAGCAAAACCAGCACTCTTTAAAGAAATGGTTCAATTGGGATGGAAACAATGGATTCCTTTTACAGTTACTGTTCTTGGTATTGTTTTTACTGACTTACTCGTAGGTATTGCATTAGGTCTCGCCGTAGGGGTTGTTGTTATTTTAATTAAAAGTTTTCAGAATTCTCACTTTTTACATATTGAGGATAAGAGTAACGGAAAACACAGAATTAAAATGACTTTGGCAGAAGAAGTAACATTCTTTAATAAAGGAGCGATTTTAAAAGAACTTGATAGTTTACCAAGAGATACTTATTTAGAAATTGATGTTCGTAAAACAAGATTCCTAGATTACGATATCATAGAAATCTTACAAGATTTTGCACTGAAGGCAAAAGAAAGAGATATAGATATTCGCTTAATTTCAGAGAGAGGCGTTACAGAAAACCCGCCTAGCTATATTGAGTTTTTTAATTTAAGACCTAAAAAAACTGCTTAAAAACACTAATTATGAAGGATACTTGTAAAATATTAGTCTTGTCAGATTTAGGTAAATCTGCAAGTAAAACTATAAAAAGCGCAGTCGCTTTGGCTCAAATAATTGATGCAAATATTGACTTTTTTTATGTAAAAAAACCAACAGAAGTTGTGAAGGAAGAGAGTCAATTATCAGCAATTAGAACCATCAATAAAGCGTACGTCACTATAGATAAAGAAATTAAAAATTTAATAAACCCAATTTCCGACAGTTACAATACCAAAATAAATCACAGCTTTACCATTGGAAATATAAAAAGCGAAATCGCCGAATATATTCACAAAAATAAGCCAGATATAATTGTTTTAGGAAAACAAAAGGCAACAATCTTGCCCTTCCTTGGTGATAATATTACGCAATTCGTCCTTAAAAAACACAAAGGAACAATTGTAATTTCTGACGATGAAAATAGCTTAGAACCAAACAAAGAGTTATCGTTGGGCCTGTTTCAAAATAGCAATTCTACTGGTATTTTAGTTAAAAATATTACAAAAGCTACTCAAAAACCATTGACCTATTTTAAAATTACAAAAAACGATACTGCCTCCAAAAAAACCCTTTTAGAAGCCCAAAATAAAATAGAGTACGTTTTTGAACAAGGAGATAATGCGATGAAAAATATTTCAAACTATCTGTCCAAAAAGAAAATTAACGCACTCTTTGTCAGTAGAGAAAAAAACAATAGTGATGCAATGAAGACAAGCATTAAAAGTATCATGAAGTCGATTAATTGCTCACTGATATTAACCAATTAAAAACAATTTTATGAAAGCACATACAAAGGAAACCCAAACAGCTCTTACCCCAGAAAAAGCCTTATTACTTTTAAAAGAAGGAAACGCAAGGTTTCAAAATAATTCAAAAGCAAATAGAAACCTTTTAGAACAAGTCAACGATACTAGTAGTGGTCAGTTTCCTTTCGCCACGATCTTAAGTTGCATTGATTCAAGGGTCGCCTCAGAATTGGTTTTTGATCAAGGATTGGGAGATATTTTTAGTATTAGAATTGCTGGAAATTTTGTAAACGAAGATATTTTAGGAAGTATGGAATTTGCCTGTAAATTAGCTGGAACTAAAGTTCTTGTGGTTCTAGGACACACCTCGTGTGGTGCAATAAAAGGAGCCTGCGACGACGCAAAACTAGGGAACTTAACAGCGTTAATTAATAAACTAAAACCAGCTGTTAAGGCTGTTACCGCTCCAGAAGAACTGCATTTAAGAAATTCTAGTAATATTGATTTTGTAAATTCCGTTGCAGAAAAAAATATTTCTATAACCATTGATAATATTCGGAACCAAAGCAGTGTTTTAAGAGAAATGGAAATGGAGGGAACCATTAAAATTGTGGGCGCTATGTACGACATCAATACTGGTTTAATAACTTTTTATTAGATAAAAATTAAATAATTTCTTTAAAGCCAATCCTTTTATAGTATTGGCTTTTTTTTAAAAAATAAACCCTAAATTGTAAATGAATAAAAACTTTATTTAAAATTTATGAGAAAATTATTTTCAAATATAAAAGGGGATGCTTTTGGTGGTATAACCGCCGGTATTGTTGCATTGCCTTTGGCTTTAGCTTTTGGAGTTTCTTCAGGATTAGGACCAAGTGCTGGTTTATATGGCGCTATTTTTATCAGTTTCTTTGCCGCACTATTTGGTGGCACAAGTACTCAGATTTCTGGACCAACGGCTCCAATGACCGCAGTAAGTATGGTAGTAATTGCAGGAATCGTTGCCGCCAACGATGGCGATGTTGAAAAAGCACTACCCGCTATTTTAACGGTTTTCTTTTTGGCAGGTCTTTTCCAGATTATCCTCGGGGTAATTGGCTTAGGAAAATACATTAGATATATTCCATATCCGGTAGTTTCAGGTTTTATGACCGCGATTGGACTTATTATTTTATTGACTCAAATATTACCTTCTGTTGGATATTATCCAAAAGAAGATGTTTCCTTTGTAAATTCTTTTAAAGCAGAAGCCCAAGAGGTGATATTAAAAAATATTTTAAAAGAGGAAGCTGGCGAAGGTATTTTAGTTTTAGAAGACTTTGGGGAGACAAATAGAAGAGGTGCACTTATTTCAACTGAAGACATCCTAAAGGAATCAGAAACTCTAGCTGCAAAAGAAACTGCGGGTGCTTTAGGAGCCATAAAAGCATTCCCTAAAGCAATTCAAAATATCAATTGGCTAGAATTCTTGCTGGCTTTAGGAACCATCTTTATTATTTACGGTTTCAAACGCATTACCACAAAAGTACCAAGCACCCTTGTAGCATTAATTGTAATGTCTAGTATTGCGGTTGGCTTTGGTCTGGACTACCGAACAATTCAAGAAATTCCTAGTGGCATCCCCATTCCAAAATGGGAAATATTCACAACTTTTACCCTGTCCAGTATTACTCCCTATATTTTCACAGCATTAACGCTAGCGCTTTTAGGTGCCATTGATTCCCTTTTAACAAGTGTAGTTGCTGACAATATGACCAAAACAAAACACAAGCCAAACAAAGAACTTGTTGGGCAAGGCATTGGAAACAGTATTGCTGCCATTTTTGGTGGTATTCCTGGAGCTGGAGCAACCATTAGAACCGTTGTAAATATAAATGCAGGAGGAAAAACAAAACTTTCTGGAATGATTGCAGGAATTATGTTACTTATTGTAATGCTGGGCTTAGGACCAGTTGCCTCAAAAATTCCTGCAGGAGTTTTAGCGGGTATTTTAATTACTGTTGGTATTGGAGTCATGGATTATAAAGGACTAAAAGCAATTCCTTATTTACCCCGCGACACTAAAATTGGGCCTTTTAAAATAAGTTCTGAAGTTTTAATCATGATTGTAGTTTTATTGCTATCTACCTTTTGGAATTTAGTATATGCCGTTGGTATTGGTTTGGTTATTGCCTCTTTAATGTTTATGAAAAAAATTGGCGATTTAACAGCAGAAAGATCCGATGTAAAAACATTAAAAGAAGAGTCTTGGGCAGATGAGCTTGATTTTCCAGAAACATTAAAAGAAAGGGTCTTTATAAAACATATCAAAGGGCCTTTGTTTTTTGGATCAACAAGTGAATTTCAAGCACTTTCGCAACAAATTCCTGAATCTGCAAAAATAGTTATTATGCGTTTGGGGAGAATGCAGTATATGGATCAATCTGGTTTGTATGCCATGGAAGACATGCTGCAAGACCTAAAGAAAAAAAACATAGAAGTTGTCTTTGTTAACTTACTGCATCAACCAAGGTATATGATGGAGAGAATTGATATTATTCCAGATTTTATTCCAAAAGAACACCTTTTTAAAAATTTTAATGCGTGTGTGCAATGGATCACACAAAACATACAAGACGAATCATAAAAACTAAAAAATGCCACACAGAAATAAAGCAATTACCAAAGAGGCGCAAGACAAGCTAACACCAATGATTGTGTTACAAGATTTTATTGAAGGGAACGCTCGTTTTATAAGAGACGAGGTTCATACAATAGATCACAAAGCATTAATTACGCAAACTACAGACGGGCAACACCCAAAAGCAATTGTGCTTTCATGCATCGACTCTAGGGTTCCGGTAGAGTTAATTTTTGACCAAACCATTGGTGACATTTTTGTTGCTAGAGTTGCTGGTAACTTTGAAAATACAGATATTTTAGGAAGTATGGAATACTCTTGTAAGGTTGCAGGGAGTAAATTGGTCTTTGTATTAGGCCACGAAAGTTGTGGAGCAATTAAAGCGGCTTGTGATCACGTAGAGTTAGGAAATATTACTGCGATGTTAAATAATATTCAACCAGCAGTACAAAAATCTGAAAAAGAGGTTTCCGGGGAACACGATTCGTCTAATATCGACTTTGTTAACAAAACAATCGAAAATAATGTTCAATTAACCATTGAAAGAATTCGGGACAAAAGTCCTATTTTAAGTGAGATGGAAGCAAACGGAGAAATTAAAATTGTAGGAGGTGTTTACCACATTAGCAATGGAAAAGTAACCCTACTCTAAGCAGTATTTTTAACTTATTGGAAAGAATTTTATAGATTTTAAAAGGAGGAAATACCCGTTTTTGAATAGTACTAAGATGTTAAATAATATTGTCGCAACAGTCCACAAATCTAAAAAAAAGGTTTCCAAAGAAATCGGTTTCTTAGATAGAGCGCTTATTTATAAAACAATTCAAAATAACAGACACTTAATTCGCACTAAAAGTTGGATTTTAAGAGAACTAAAAATTAAAGTTATAGAGGTGTTTTAAATAGAAGTAGTGAAAACGGAGCCTACTATACCTCCTGTTAAATAAAAAAAAGAACCTCTTTATTTTTTTATTTAATAGGGTCTTGGTTCTTTCGGTAAAGCTGCAGTTGCGCCACTTCAACAGCTTAAAATACGTAGTTCCTTCTCCGTCTTCTCGAAGACAACACTACTTTAAGTTATATCCCTAGAGTTGGCAATTCTATCTCTGCTTCTCCATCTGCCTTAATAATTGAGGGAAATATGGTCTGTGCAATATTCTTAACAGGGGCATAAAGTATAGACTTTTCTAATGTCTCTTTGTTTACAAATGGGATTGTGTTGTTCATTTTTCCGAAGAAAATAAAAACGACACTTAAAATTAATCCTATTTTTAGGGCTCCAAAAACACCTCCTAAAATTTTATTAATAACCCCCAAAGAAGCAAAGTTTGCCAATTTAGTTAGCATCTTACCCAATACCGAAATGGTAATTATAATCACCATGAAAGTTCCTGCAAATGCAGCTAAAGAAATGTACTCCTGGCTCCAAGAAACATATTCTTTTAAAAAATCTACAATAAAATAAGAGAAATGAATGGCTCCGTATACACCACCAATTAATGCGATCAGTGAAGCCACTTCAACAAAAAGTCCCTTCATAACACCTCTTACAAAACCAAATATTAAAAGTACAGCAATACCTATGTCAAAAAAATTCATTCAAATAATTTATTCAAACCTACATCTTTTTTTTTAATATTTTAAAATGTGCATTGTATCTTTGTAATCTTAAAATCAAATGATATGTCTAAAGTTGTGAACCTTAAAGAAAAATGGGAGCTATTGGTTATAAAACTCACAGATCAATTTGCAGATGGAGACGAACTGAACATGGACGGTATCATCTATTTAATTGGTGTTCAAGAACTTGGAAAAGGAAACATTCCTTTTAAAAAAGACGAAAAAGTGAACTTGATGCACATTGCTATCTGCAAATTACTAGAGCCCTATGGCTATTATGAATTTGATTACTATGACGATGATTTTTGGCCACACTACAAAATCATTACAGAATTACCAAACTTAAAACCAGGAGAACAAACGGTTTTAATGAAAGAAGCAATTATTACGTATTTTGACACGTTAAAATATTTCGAAGATTAAGTAACGGGTATTTTCCTAACTAATTTAGAAAATAGTCTTGGGAAAAAACGTTTTACATACACCCCTAACTTTTCTTTCACACCCGAAATATAGACCTCTTCCCTTCTATTTTCAATTGCTTTTATCATGAGTATTGCAAAGCGTTTTGGAGACATTCCGTTGCCTGTTGCTTTATCTAATTTTCCTTGTGGACTTCCGTTACCAGTCAATGCGTTTTTAGAAATATTGGTATTTACAAAACCTGGACAAACTAAAGTAACGATAATATTTTTTTTATAAGTCTCTGCACGCAAGCTATCAAAAAAACCATGCAAGGCATGCTTACTTGCTGCGTAACTAGAGCGCAACGGAGTGCCTATTTTTCCAACAATACTCGTAGTAACCACAAAATGACCTCTATTGTTTTTTATAAAATGTGGTAAAACAGCTTTCGATAAACCAACTGTTCCTAAATAATTAATATCCATAATGCGCTTGTCTACAGAAAAATCCGTGTCTTCTGCCAAAGAGCGTTGACTTATTCCACCATTATTTATAAGCATATCTATTTTACCAAAGGCCTGGATGGCCTCAGCTACTTTTAACTCGAAGACTGAATGCAGCTCTAAATCCAATGGAAGAATATATATGTTTTTGGAAGCAGCACATTCACGCTTTACCAATTCTAAAGACTCCATATTTCTAGAGGACAGAATAAGATTACATGACTCTTTAGACAATAAAATAGCCAATTCTTTCCCAATTCCTGAAGAAGCGCCCGTAATCCAAATAACCTGATTTAAAAAAGACATGTTGCTGATTTTTTATACATCACAAGATACTTAATTTGGTATAGAAATGATCTTTTCATAATACTTCTTGACCTTGTATTGCTGCAAAAAATTAAAAATAAAGAAAAGCATCTTCTAAGTGCTCGATTTTTGTTTTGTTATTGTGATGCACAATGGCAATAATATCGAAGCGTACCTCCACATCTAAATCTTTCTCTAACACATAAAAGTCAACGGCAGCAAGTAGCTGTTTTATTTTTTTAGAGTTTACGGCATCTTGTGGGTCTCTAAAATAAGCAGTGCTTCTTGTTTTCACCTCAACAACCGCCAATGTGTTCCCTTTTTGGGCGATAATATCTACCTCCGACCTTAAATACCGATAATTTTTTTCTAAAATTTGATATCCTTTTTTTATTAAAAAAACGGATGCGATTTGCTCTCCTTTTTTACCAAGTTCATTGTGTGCCGCCATACTTAGACTCTAAGATATTTTTGCTAATTCTAAACCTTAATTTACAAATAAAATACCAAATTATATTAGAAACTAAAAGCTCCTTCATTTCATAGCAAGTCAAAATCTATTTTAAAATAAAGAAACCAAGAGCTTAGACTCATTTCTAGAGAATGAAAATGAAAAAAGTGCAATGGAATACTTTATTATAGGCTATTTACCTAAACTCTTATAAGCGGAATCTTTATATTTGTTGTATGACGCAAACTACCTTAATCTGCTTTTTTAAATATAAAGGTTTTAAAAATAAATGGGGTGCTTTAGGAAGAATGGGCAGACCTCCAGTTTCTTTAAGCAAAATAAATGGCTTGACCTTTTTCAAACCTTTAGGTACAGGAAGTGGGAATGGCTTTTCGATACTACCCGATTTTTCAACTTTTGGATTTGTTGCTGTTTTTGAGACAGAAGAACATGCTAAAGAGTTTACAAATTCAAAAAATATTGAACAGTATAAGAAAACTGCAACTGACTTTAGTATTGTGTTTATGAAAACGATTAAAAGTCATGGCGAATGGAGCAAACAAAACCCATTTAAAAGCACTGTAGATCTTGATAAAAAAAAGCCTTTAGCGATTATTACTAGAGCCACAATTAAACCCAAATTAGCCTTTACATTTTGGAAATATGTGCCGTCTGTCTCCAAATCTATGGACAACTATAAAGAGTTATTATATTCTAAAGGAATTGGAGAATTTCCATTACTTATGCAGGCTACTTTTTCCGTATGGTCTTCAGCCGATGCGATGTTTGACTATGCATACAGTAATCCAAAACATGCAGAAATGGTTAAAAAAACGAGAGAACTCAACTGGTACTCTGAAGAATTATTTGCTCGTTTTGAACCTTATCAAATAGAAGGAAGCTTACTTCCTATATTTCTTTAAAAACAAGAGAACAATTATCTAAACCAAATTGTAACAGCAAACTTCTTCCGAAAATCAATGCTCTATTATCCACTTCATGCCCTGCAGGGAAATCAAACAGGACGGGGATTTCTGCTGGAACAACTGCTAAAATTAATTCTTCAATACTACTACCCCATTCCGTTGAATTCTCCCTCAGTTTACTTATATTTCCTACAATCACTGCATTCACCTTCTTAAAATAGCCCGCTCGCTTTAAACTTTGTAACATTCTATCAATTGCATATTTATATTCTCCTACCTCTTCAATAAATAAGATTTTTCCTTTTGTAGAAACCTGACTATTGGAACCCAGCATCGATGTTAAAATAGCTAAATTTCCTCCAATTAATTGTCCTTCTATCGTTTTTTTAGCGTTTAAAAAATCGTTTCTATTATAAAGTGAGGAAGGAATTGTATACCGCAGTGTTTTTCCAAAAAGTACTTTCTTAAGACTGCTAATTGTTTCGGTCGTACCCTTCCAATCCCCTTCTAAACTAGTCGCCATCATTCCATGAATTGTTTCTACCCCCAAATTATGAATATGATTGTGAAAAGCAGTTATGTCCGAATAACCAATAATCCATTTTGGACTTTCTTTGAACTTAGTAAAATCTAACAGGTCTAGCACTCTAACAGCTCCATAACCTCCTCTTGCCGCCCAAATTGCTTTGACATTTGGATTGTCTATTGCTTTTTGAAAATCTGCCGCTCTCTCGACATCCGTTCCCGAAAAATGATTGTTTTGATTGAACGTATTGGTTCCCATCAGTACTTTCAAACCCCAGCCTTCAACCAACTCTTTTGCCTTCTGAATACTGGCTTCTCGCTCAATTAAAATTCCAGAAGGTGCTAAGATTACAATGGTATCTCCTTGCCTTAAATAAGAAGGTCTACTTAAATTATTTGATTCTCCTTGCGCATTTACCACAGGAAAAAACATCAAAAAAAACCCTATACATCCAATTATTTTCTTCAAAGTAAATTTTATTTTAAAGTGCTTATAATTAAAAAACCTTACAAATGTAAATGTATCTATTTTCAATGACTTTTAAAACTCGGTTTTTTGTACTTTTGCAGTTCAAAAATCAGTGAAAAAAAACACGAATAACACATGAGTGCTCCAAAAAGATATACAATTACAGCAGCTTTACCATACACAAATGGTCCAATTCATATCGGCCATTTAGCAGGTGTTTACGTTCCTGCAGATATTTATGCGCGTTATTTACGTTTAATTGGTAAAGACGTTGCCTATATCTGTGGTTCTGATGAACACGGTGTTGCCATTCCGATGAGAGCTAAAAAAGAAGGTGTTTCTCCGCAAGACATTATTGATAAATATCACGGAATCATCAAGCGATCTTTTTATGATTTTGGAATTTCTTTTGATAACTATTCAAGAACATCTTCTAAAATTCATCATGAGACTGCATCCGAGTTTTTTACAAAGTTGTACGATAATGGCGATTTTATTGAAGAAACTTCTGCACAATTGTACGATGCAGAAGCAAATCAGTTTTTAGCAGACAGATTTGTGGTGGGAACTTGTCCAAAATGTGGCTTTGAAGAAAGTTATGGAGATCAATGTGAAAACTGTGGAACAAGTCATAATGCCAATGATTTAATTAACCCAAAATCTGCAATTACAGGAAATGTACCCACAGTAAAAGAAACAAAACACTGGTTTTTACCTTTAAATAAACATGAAGATTTTTTACGTAAATGGATTTTAGAAGGTCACAAGAAAGACTGGAAACCAAATGTATACGGCCAAGTAAAAAGTTGGGTGGAAGATGGTTTACGACCAAGAGCGGTCACTAGAGATTTAGATTGGGGAATTCCGGTTCCATTAGAAAATGCGAAAAAAAAAGTACTCTATGTTTGGTTTGATGCGCCTATTGGCTATATTTCATCTACCAAAGAATGGGCCGCAAGGGAGGGAAAAAACTGGGAAGACTACTGGAAAAAAGACGATACCAAATTGGTTCATTTTATAGGGAAAGACAACATTGTTTTTCACTGTATTATTTTTCCAGCGATGTTAAAAGCACATGGAGATTATATTTTACCAGACAATGTTCCTGCAAATGAATTCTTAAATTTAGAAGGAAATAAATTATCGACTTCTAAAAATTGGGCTGTTTGGTTGCATGAGTATTTAGAAGAATTTCCAAATCAGCAAGATGTGTTGCGGTATACATTAACTGCAAATGCCCCAGAAAGTAAAGACAACGATTTTACTTGGAAAGATTTTCAAGCAAAGAACAACAACGAATTGGTTGCTATTTTTGGTAATTTTATAAATCGTGTTGTTGTTTTAACGAACAAATATTATGAAGGAATTGTGCCTGCTCCCAATGATTTCTCTGATATTGACGAAGATGTTTTAGCCGCTGTAAAAGAGTTTCCGAATACCATAGGAAAGTCTATTGAAAGATATCGTTTTAGAGAAGCATCTCAAGAATTAATGAACTTAGCAAGACTTGGAAATAAATATCTGGCAGATGAAGAACCTTGGAAAGTGATAAAACTAGATGAAAATCGCGTACAAACAATTATGTATGTTGCATTGCAAATTTCTGCAGCTTTAGCAGTAGTATCTGAACCCTTTTTACCTTTTACCTCTATTAAACTAAAGAATATTTTAAATATTGACACGAACTTATCTTGGCAAAATGTAACAAATAATGCTATTTTATTGCCCAAAACACATCAAATAAACAAAGCAGAATTACTGTTTTCTAAAATTGAAGACAACGCAATTGAAGCTCAAATAGAAAAATTACAAGCTACCAAAATTGCCAATGAACAAGAAAACAAGGTGCTAACACCTCAAAAAGAAACCATTGAATTTGAAGACTTTACAAAACTAGATATTAGAGTCGGCACAATTTTGGAAGCTGAAAAGGTAGCTAAAACTAAAAAATTGCTAAAACTAAAAGTTGACGTTGGTATTGATATTAGAACCATTGTTTCTGGAATTGCTGAAAGCTTTTCGCCTGAGAATATTATTGGTCAACAAGTTTCTGTTTTAGTAAATTTAGCGCCAAGGAAAATTAGAGGAGTAGAAAGCCAAGGAATGATTTTAATGACAGACACTCCAGATGGAAAGTTAGCTTTTGTTGCACCGGAAAAGGCTGTTAAAAACGGACAAGAAGTTAGTTAATGCTAAAAATAGCAAATCATCCAATCTATAGACACGAGTTGCCAGAAGGGCATCGTTTTCCAATGGAAAAGTATGACCTTTTACCACAACAATTAATCTACGAAGGAACCTGTTTAGAAGAAAATTTCTTCGAACCAGAAATTCCAAATTATAAACATTTTTTTACGGTACATGATCCTGAGTATTTTTTCGATTTATTAAATATTACACTGTCCCGAAAGGCTGCAAGAAAAATTGGTTTTCCGCTTTCTGAAGTTCTTATAGAAAGAGAAATGATTATTGCAGACGGAACAATGAAAGCTTCTGAATTTGCATTAAAAAACGGAATTGCAATGAATATTGCCGGCGGCACGCATCATGCATTTTCTAATCGTGGTGAAGCTTTTTGTATGTTAAATGACCAAGCAATTGGTGCAAAATATTTACAGAAAAACGGCTTGGTTGGTAAAATACTAATGGTAGATTTAGATGTACATCAAGGAAATGGAACGGCTGAAATATTCCA
>TARA_B110000503_G_scaffold21403_1_pt1 | contig 27048 bp, 25 predicted proteins | sample TARA_B110000503 | Tara Oceans TARA_B110000503 (sample SAMEA4397472) | marine metagenome | biome: Polar Biome; feature: [SRF] surface water layer (ENVO:00010504); material: water (ENVO:00002006), including particulate matter (ENVO:01000060) such as... | depth 5 m | reverse complement strand
CAAGAAAGGCGGAGGGATTAGACCCTATGAAGCCTTAGCAACCCTTTCACTTGAAAGAAGGTGCTAAATTCTACAACCATTTTCTGTTTTACAGAAAATTACTGATAGATAACGAAACGACAATTTTTAAAATTGTCCACTCATTCTTAATAACATTTTTCTATAGAAGTGCGCCCAAAGGGAGCATTTTGACTTTTTACTTTAATTATGTATTAACTTAAAAACCTAGAAAAATGAGTACACAAAAATTCGCAACCAATGCGTTGCACGCAGGACACGATGTAACTACAAACGGAGCCACACGAGCTGTTCCAATTTATCAATCCACTAGTTACGTATTTAATGATAGTGATCACGCCGCAAATTTATTCAATTTGTCTGAACCTGGATTTATCTACACCCGGATTAACAACCCTACAAATGACATTTTAGAAAAGAGGCTCGCTGCCTTGGAAGGTGGCATTGCGGCAGTAGTTACTGCTTCAGGAACATCGGCAATTGCAACTACCTTGCTCACTTTATTGCGTGCAGGAGATCATGTGGTCGCTTCAAACAGCTTGTATGGAGGTACCTTCAATTTATTGAGCGTGACCCTTCCTCGATTGGGAATTACAACAACTTTTGTTGACCCGAATGAAACGGATAGCTTTTCGGATGCAGTTAGGGAAAATACACGTGTTGTTTTCGTTGAGTCTTTGGGCAACCCAAAATTAGATGTACTTGATATTGAAAGTATCGCGAGGCAAGCCTCGGCAAACAAAATTCCACTAATTGTCGATAACACGGTTGCAACACCCTATTTGTTAAATCCAATAGCACACGGGGCTAATATTGTGATTCACTCCTTAACCAAATATATTAACGGAAACGGAACCGCACTAGGAGGTGTCATTATTGACGCTGGAAATTTTGATTGGACAAACGGAAAGTTTCCTGAGTTTACCGAGCCCTCAGCTGGGTATCATGGTTTGATATATTCTGAAGCACTTGAGGCAGCGGCATTTATTGCAAAAGTGCGTATTGAAGGCCTACGAGATTTTGGAGCTGCTTTAAGTCCGTTCAATGCGTTTCAAATTATACAAGGTTTGGAAACTCTTGAGATTCGAATCAAAAAACATAGTGAGAACGCCTTGAAAATAGCTACTTGGCTTCAAAATCAAGAAGAAGTAAGCTGGGTAAACTATCCAGGGTTAGAGACAAGTCCTTATTTTGAATTGGCAAAAAAATATTTACCTGAAGGTCAAAGTGGGATTGTAACATTCGGTTTACACGGTGGTTTTGAAGACGCAAAAATTTTTGCTGATAATACCAAGCTATTTTCACTTCTAGCAAATATTGGCGATACAAAATCGCTAATTATCCACCCGGCAAGTACCACCCATCAGCAGTTAAGTGATGCAGATCAGGAGACTACTGGAGTAACCAAAGACTTAATCAGGCTTTCCGTTGGAATTGAGGATTTTTCAGATTTGACAGCCGATTTAAAGCAGGCGTTTTCCTTCGTTTCGAAAAAAACCCTGGTATAACATTTCAATTACAAATTAATTAGCGATGGTTCGACTCAAGGGTCGGCCATCGTTTTAGAGCTTTAAATGACCTATGCTGAATCGCTTACAAATAGAACCGTTTAAAACACATAATTCCAGTATTTACCAAACCATTCCTTTGAGTTATGAAACTTTTGGATGCCCGCTTGGCAGCGCGCCAATTGTTTTAGTAAATCATGCGTTAACAGGAAATAGCTCTGTAGTTGGCGAGCATGGCTGGTGGAAGGATCTGGTCGGTGATGATAAATGCATTGATACCCTGCAATATTCGATAGTAGCCTTTAATATTCCGGGAAATGGATATGATGGATTCTTACTAGACAATTATGAAGATTTTACAGTTTTTGATATTGCAAATCTTTTCCTAAAGGGTCTCGAATTGCTTAAGATACATTCATTATTCGCGGTCATAGGAGGTTCTTTAGGAGGCAGTGTTACATGGCAAATGGCCGTCTTACGACCCGAGTTGATTCAGAACGTTATACCTATCGCCACAGATTGGAAAGCCACAGATTGGGTCTTGGCGCAATGTCGAATACAAAAACAGTTGTTAGAAAATTCCTCACAACCATTGGAAGACGCCAGGATGCATGCAATGACTTTTTATCGCACTCCTCAATCACTTACTGCCAAGTTCGAGAGAACTAAACAGGTGGGTTCTGTGACCTATGATGTCGAGAATTGGCTTCAGAGTCACGGTGAGAAACTTCAAAAAAGATTTCATTTAAAGGCTTACAAATTAATGAACCACTTATTAACGACGACGAATGTTACCGACGGTACTAATAACTTCATTGACAGCGCAAAGAACATAAAGGGAGCAATTCATTTAATTGGGATCGATAGTGATCAATTTTATTTAAACGAAGAAATTAATAAAAGTTATCTAGCATTAAGTGAATTTAAAAGTAATATATCATTTTCAGAAATTAATTCAATACATGGACACGATGGCTTTTTAATTGAGTTTGATCAACTCTCGGAAATACTAAAAGATATTTTTCAGCTACAAATTACAAACTAAACGTATGAATACTCAAACCAAAGTACCCCCTATAGATCGAATCGATTTAGAGAAGATAAAAAAAAAGAAAATCAATCTGGTTGTTTTTGGCCACGGTACTGTTGGATCGTGTTTAATTGATCAAATTATTAGCTCTCAAAAGGAAATTTCTAGGAAGCGCGATCTTGATGTGACTATTTTTGGGATAGCCAACTCAACACGTATACTATTGGAACGTGATGGGATGCATGCGAATTGGAAAGAGATAAAAGCTGAAAAAGGAGAGATCTATACGATTCGTGAGGTTATTGATTTTACAAAGAAGAACAATCTAGAGAATCTGATTGCAGTAGACAACACATCTAGCAACGATTTAGTAGCTGAATATCCTCTGTTGGTTGCTAACGGGTTTCATTTAATTTCATCAAATAAGATTGGAAATACACTGGCTTTAGAATCGTATCAGAATTTACGAGAGACCTTGGCGTTTTATAAGAAAGAATATTTATACGAAACTAATGTAGGTGCTGGATTACCTCTCATTGATACTATAAAGTTGTTGCACTTGTCTGGTGAGAATATCACTCGGATTAAGGGAGTGTTTTCTGGATCTTTAAGTTATATTTTTAATGAATTCTCTGAAGGGAATAAAGAGTTTAGTGACGTGCTAAGGGAAGCGATAAACAGAGGCTATACCGAACCCGACCCTCGAATCGATTTAAGTGGGAATGATGTTGCAAAAAAACTACTAATATTAGCTCGAGAGCTCGATTTAAATAACGAAATTGAAGATGTTTCGGTTCAAAATCTTATCCCAAAACAACTGCGTAATATATCAGAAAAGGATTTTATATTGCAACTAGAAGAACTTAATGTTCCGTATCATATTAGAAGAAAAAACCTATTGGAAAATCAGGTATTGCGCTATGTTGGTGATTTAAATGGAGACCTGTCCAAATCTGATGGTGCTAAGTTAACAGTGAATTTAACAACGGTAAATAGAAATAGTTCTTTAGGGCAGTTAAAGGGAAGTGACTCTATTTTTGAAATCTATACGGAGAGTTATGGAGAGAATCCTATTGTGATTCAAGGAGCGGGAGCAGGAGCAGAAGTGACAGCCAGAGGAGTGTTTGGCGATATTTTGAGATTAAGTGAAAAAATAAATTAGATAGAAAACTAAATAATATGAAAGTAGTACTAAATAGATTGAACGACGACTACCTTTTTGAAGCAAAAGGAGCCAATGAGGTGTCTGTTTTAATAGATAACAAAACCAACGATATAGCAGAAGGTGCTAGTCCAATGGAATTGGTTCTTATGGCTGTTGGTAGTTGCAATGCGATTGACATTATTTACGTTCTTAAAAAGCAGCGTCAGGAGATAAAGTCGTATAAAATTGAGGTAGATGGGATTAGGACCGATGGCCCAGCTGCAAAACCCTTTGAATCCATTCACGTAACAATCTATCTTGACGGCGCTATTGAAGAGGCCAAGGCCCAACGTGCAGCCGCTCTTAGTTTTGAAAAATATTGTTCTGTCTCTCTTACTTTAGTGGGTTGCGTTGCTGTGACCTATCAAATTGTACTGAATGGTAAAGAGGTATGAGTGACATCATAAAACACATGAAAGACAGAATTCTTATCCTCGACGGAGCTATGGGAACGATGTTGCAGCGCTATAACTTTTCGGAAGAAGATTTTCGAGGAGACCGATTTGTGGATTTTCACACCTCGGTAAAAGGCAACAATGATTTACTGTCACTTACGCAACCTAAGGCAATTGGAGAGGTTCACCGCAAGTATTTTGAAGCAGGAGCAGATATCGTGGAAACCAACACATTTTCGAGTACAACAATAGCGATGGCCGATTATGACATGGAGGATTTAGTATACGAACTCAATTTTGAATCGGCTAAGATTGCAAAACAAGTAGCCAAGGAAATTACAATAAAAGAACCTCAGAAACCACGATTTGTTGCAGGGGCTATTGGTCCTACAAATAAAACAGCCAGTATGTCACCAGATGTCAATGATCCTGGCTTTAGAGCTATTTCTTTTGATGAATTGAGAATTGCATATAAACAACAAGCTGAAGCCTTAATAGATGGTGGCGTTGATGTATTGCTGGTAGAAACTGTTTTTGACACACTGAATGCCAAAGCAGCATTGTTTGCTATTGAGGAAATCAAGGACGAAAGAAAAATCAATATCCCGATTATGATTAGTGGCACTATTACTGATGCTTCTGGACGAACTTTGTCGGGTCAAACAGCCGAGGCATTTTTAATTTCAGTTTCCCATATACCACTGCTAAGTGTTGGGTTTAACTGCGCACTTGGAGCCAAACAATTGACGCCACATCTCGAGGTAATTGCAAGGCGATCGCTTTTAGCTATTTCGGCCTATCCAAATGCAGGATTGCCAAATGCGTTTGGTGAGTATGACGAGAGTCCGGAGCAGATGACAGCACAGGTAAAAGAGTACTTAGATAAAGAGCTCGTTAATATTGTAGGAGGATGCTGTGGAACGACTCCCGAACATATAAGGGCTATGGCTAAAGTTGCTTCAGAGTATAAACCAAGACCTTTTAGTATAGAAAGTCACACTGAATCTGCTAAAATCTAATGAGAAACAGTTCAGAAAATATAGTGCCGAAGAGATATCTAAAACTCTCAGGATTAGAACCACTAGTTGTTACGCCAGAAAGTAATTTCATTAATGTTGGTGAGCGCACAAATGTTGCAGGATCAAGAAAGTTTCTTCGTTTGATTAAAGAAGGAAATTTTGAAGAAGCATTATCTATTGCCAGACATCAGGTTGAAGGAGGCGCGCAGATTATTGACATTAATATGGATGATGGTTTGATCGATGGGAAGGAAGCCATGGTGAAGTTTCTCAATCTTATTGTCGCAGAACCGGATATATCCAGAGTTCCAATTATGATTGATAGCTCTAAGTGGGAAATTATTGAGGCAGGATTACAAGTAGTTCAGGGAAAATGCGTTGTTAATTCCATTAGTTTAAAAGAAGGTGAAAACGAATTTATACATCACGCGAAGTTGATTAAGCGCTATGGAGCTGCGGTTGTTATTATGGCCTTTGATGAAGTGGGACAGGCAGATAATTACGATCGCCGAATAGAAATTGCAAAACGGAGTTATGATATTTTAGTAGATCAGGTAAACTTTAAGCCTGAAGACATTATTTTCGACTTGAATATTTTTCCAGTAGCTACTGGAATGGACGAGCACCGGAAGAATGCGGTTGATTTTATCGAAGCTACACGATGGGTTCGCAAGAACTTGCCGCATTGTAATGTGAGTGGAGGAGTAAGTAATGTCTCCTTTAGTTTTCGAGGAAATGACAAGGTTCGAGAAGCCATGCATTCGGTTTTTCTTTATCATGCTATTCAGGCAGGAATGAACATGGGTATTGTGAACCCTGCGATGCTGGAGGTCTATGATGAAATCCCGAAGGATTTATTGGAGCGCGTAGAGGATGTGATGCTTAATCGAAGAGACGATGCAACCGAACGTTTATTGGATTTTGCTGAAACGGTCGTTGGCACCAGAAAAGAGAGAGTCGTGGATCTTTCATGGCGTGAGGAACCTATACAGGATAGAATTACCCGCGCCTTAGTTAGGGGGATTGACGAATACATTGTTGCAGACGCAGAAGAGGCTCGATTGCTTGTCTCTAGACCAATTGAAGTTATTGAAGGGTACTTAATGACTGGTATGAACGTGGTTGGTGATCTCTTCGGTAGTGGAAAAATGTTTTTACCTCAGGTAGTAAAATCTGCTAGAGTAATGAAAAAGGCCGTTGCCTATCTGCTACCATTTATCGAAGCATCCAAAAATGGTGTTTCAAGTTCTAACGGTAAGATCTTAATGGCAACCGTTAAAGGAGACGTTCACGATATTGGTAAAAATATCGTTGGGGTAGTATTGGCCTGTAACAATTATGAAATAATCGATTTAGGGGTCATGGTTCCAGCAGAACGGATTATTGAGGAAGCAAAAAAACAGCAGGTAGATGTTATTGGTCTTAGCGGACTAATCACCCCTTCACTTGATGAAATGGTTTTTTTAGCCCAGGAAATGCAACGTCAAGAATTTGAAGTCCCACTCTTAATAGGAGGTGCGACTACAAGCAAAGCCCATACCGCTGTGAAGATTGACCCTCAATATAAACATGCTGTTGTGCACGTTAATGATGCATCGAGAGCCGTTACCATTGCCGGTGATTTATTAAAACCAGAGACATCTATAAAGTTTAAATTGGATATTAAGAGTGATTACGAAATTTTCCGGAAGAATTTTTCGAAACGTCAAACAGAGAAAGTATTTAAGTCTATTGAAGCGGCTAGAGCCAATAAATTTCAAATAGATTGGAATATTTCAGAAATTGTAAAGCCTAAAAAATTAGGGGTTGAGATCCTTGAAAATTTTGATCTAGAAGTACTCAAAGAGTATATAGATTGGATGCCTTTTTTCAGAAGTTGGGAGTTGCACGGAAAATACCCCGAGATTTTGACCGATTCAGTGGTTGGTGAACAAGCTTCAGAATTATTTGCTGATGCACAAGAAATGCTTCTAAAAATCATTTCTGAAAAGTTGCTCACTGCCAAGGCTGTTTTCGGTTTATTTGAGGCTAATTCCGTTTACGATGATGATATTTTAGTGCAGTCTTCAGAAAAAGAATATACGTTCCGAAGCCTAAGACAACAGTCTAAAAAAGCGGAAGGCAGACCAAATATTGCGTTAGCCGATTTTATTGCACCGAAGGAATCTGGAGTTCAGGATTATATAGGTTGTTTTTGCGTTTCTACAGGGTTTGGAACGCATGAATTGGCTGCTAGATATGAAGCTAATCTTGATGATTATAATTCGATTATGGTAAAGGCATTGGCAGATAGATTAGCAGAAGCATTTGCCGAATATTTACACAGAGAAGTACGCATAAAGCACTGGGGCTATGCAACGAATGAAAACCTAACAAATACCCAATTGATTAAAGAGAATTACAAGGGAATTAGACCTGCCCCGGGCTATCCTGCCTGCCCCGACCATCTAGAGAAAGAAACTATTTGGGATTTACTTCAGGTTAAAGAAACCATTGGAGTTGAACTTACAGAAAGTATGGCTATGTGGCCCGCGGCATCGGTTTCGGGTTATTATTTTGGAAATTCGGAGGCGCGCTATTTCGGATTAGGAAAAATAAAAGAAGACCAAGTAAAAGATTTTGCTAAAAGAAAGAATATTGATTTTGAAGTTGCTAAAAAGTGGCTCAGACCTAACATCGCATAACAAATGAAAGTAATAGAACACATTGAAAAGGCACTTGGGAAAACTCAGTTTTCTTTTGAAATTTTACCTCCTTTAAAAGGCGAGAACATACAATCTGTTTTCGATGGTATCGATCCTTTAATGGAGTTTAAACCGCCATTTATTGATGTTACATATCATAGAGAGGAATACGTTTATGAAGAAATGGACAACGGACTACTTCAAAAAAAGGTAGTTCGTAAACGACCAGGTACTGTTGGTATTTGTGCTGCCATACAGAATAAGTACAATGTAGATGCAATACCTCATATATTATGTGGTGGATTTACTAAGGAAGATACCGAGAATTTCTTAATAGATTTAGGCTTCTTAGGGATTGATAATGTCATGGCTCTTAGGGGAGATGCCGTAAAAAGTGAGACATATTTTGTACCAGAGAAAGAGGGTCATAGCTATGCGAGTGATTTGGTAAAACAAATTACTTCCTTAAACAATGGGACTTATTTGAACAGTAGTCTTCAGAATTCTACACCCACAGATTTTTGTATTGGGGTTGCAGGCTATCCGGAAAAACACCTAGAAGCACCTAATTTTGAAAGTGACTTGCATTTTTTAAAGAAGAAGATTGAATCTGGTGCTACCTATGTAGTCACACAGATGTTTTTCGATAATAAAAAGTATTTTAAATTTGTTGAGAAATGCAGGGCAGCTGGGATCACTGTTCCAATAATACCTGGATTAAAGCCGCTTTCTACTCTAAAACAGCTCAATGTGATTCCGCAGCGTTTTAATACCGAACTACCTGAAGAATTAATTAAGGAAGTGTTGAAGTGCAAAAATAATGATGAGGTTAAACAGGTAGGAGTAGAGTGGTGCATTATGCAGAGTAAAGAGTTGTTTAAGGAGAAAATTCCTTTTTTGCATTATTATTCGATGGGTAAAAGTAAAAACATACAAGCGATCGCAAGGGAATTGTTTTAAAGCTTCGTTTTCCTAATTTAATTGTTTTAAATTTAGCTATTAATGATAGAAAATGCTTTCTAGAAAAACCAACGACTAGAAAACACATCTTTTGTAGATTTTAATAAAACAGTATGATTCCAAGTCGAAAAGAAGTGCAAGATGCAAGAGAACGGGTACGGTCCTATGTTCATAATACACCAGTTATTACATCGCGCTTGATTGATGAACTTTCAGGAGCAGAGATATACTTTAAATGTGAGAATTTTCAGAAAATGGGGGCCTTTAAAATGAGGGGCGCCGTAAATGCCATATTGCAATTAGATACAGAGGAAAGAAAAAAAGGGGTGGTGACACATTCATCAGGAAATTTTGCGCAGGCTCTTTCATTGGCTTCTAAGAATCTAGATGTGAAAGCGCACATCGTTATGCCCTCAAATGCGACATTAGTTAAAAAGAATGCAGTTGAAGGTTATGATGGCATTATTACCGAGTCTAAGCCTACATTAAAAGCCAGAGAGGAGGAGGCGAATAGAATCGTAAACACGACTGGAGGTACTTTTCTTCATCCGTCAAATAATACAAACGTTATTTTAGGTCAAGGAACCGCCGCAATGGAATTTCTAGAAGAAGTGCCAGGCTTAGCGTTTATTTTTACACCCGTTGGCGGGGGAGGTCTCATAGCTGGAACAGCGATGGCCGCTCATTACTTTGGAGACAATTGCCAAACAATCGGGGGAGAGCCAATGCAAGCCGATGATGCCTATCGCTCCATGCTTAGTGGCACTATAGAAACAAACGACACAGCCATTACTATTGCTGATGGACTTAGAACCAATTTAGGGGACAAGAATTTCCCTATTATTAAAAAGTATGTCAGCGAAATAATTAGGGTGGAAGAGCATGAGATAATAGCTGCCATGAAATTACTTTGGGAGCGTTTAAAGATTGTTGTTGAGCCTTCTAGCGCTGTACCTTTTGCCGCGCTGTTAAAGGAGAAGAATCGCTTCCGAGGGAAGAAAATAGGGATAATCATTTCAGGTGGAAATGTTGATTTATCGACCTTGGCTTTTTAGTAAACAAAAGATTCTCTTTATTTGCGTCAATGATAAGTAAAGTAACAATTCTTCTTCTTTTTTTCTCTATTTCGTTATTCAGTCAAGGGAAAGAAACTTCTTCTTTTTTAGATCTGAATTATTTCTACGGAACAATCCTAAGGCATAATAAAGATATTGCGCATTTGGTTAAAGGGCATCCCGAAGGCTTGCTTCTTAGTTACAATCGAAAAACTTTTGGGGATAAGCGCTGGCAACAAGCCTATAATTACCCAGATTGGGGTTTTTCTTTCTTATACCATAATCCGCACAACAGTATTTTAGGTAAAAATTACGGACTACACGGGCATTATAATTTTTACTTCTTTAAAAGAAATTTATTATTTCGGGTTGGGAGTGGGATTTCATACAGTACCAATCCATTCGACTTAGAAACCAATTTTAAAAATAATGCCTACGGGAGTGATATTCTGAATTCGACCTACTTTTTGATTAATTACAACAAACAAAATATTTTTAAAGGTTTCGGATTACAGGCAGGGCTTACGCTCATTCATTATTCAAACGCCAACGTAAGAGCGCCAAATTCGAGTACAAACACGATGGCCTTTAACATTGGTATGCACTATGAATTGGATCAAAAAGAATCACCTGCCTTGTTCAAAAAGAGCTCCTTTGAGGCCTACTCTGAGCCAATTAAGTTTAATTTAATGTTGCGAGGGGGTGTCAATGAAAGTGATTTTATAGGGCTTGGGCAACATCCATTTTGGATAGCATCTACCTTTATAGATAAAAGAATCAGTTATTTAAGTAGTCTTCAATTTGGGACAGAGGTGTTTTTTGCTAAATTTCTTAAAAAGCAGATCGAATATGTGGCAGTGGCCTTTCCAAGTTTTGGTGAGGATGGAGATGCAGATACTACCCGAGTTGGTGTTTTTGTAGGTCATGTACTGCACTTGAACAAATTAGGGGTCCTCGGCCAATTGGGGTATTACGCCTATTACCCTTCTTCATTTGAAAGCAGGGTATATATAAGAGCCGGGCTGAATTATTATTTTTATAAAAACCTTGTTGGCTCGGTAACATTAAAATCGCACGGCGCAAAGGTGGAGGCCGTAGAATTTGGAATTGGAATACGTATTTAATATGATAAAAAGAAGCTATTACATACTGGTTTTAATTATTTTCAGTGCCTGTAACTCCGATACGTTGAGTGGTTGTTTTCAAGCATCTGGTCCCATAGTAGAAACTGCTTTTTCTTTGTCAGATTTCACAAAAATCCAGATTGAGGGTGAGGTCTCATTGTTTGTTAAACAAGGGCCTTTCCAAGAAGTTGTGGTAGAAACCGGTGAGAATTTGTTGAGCGATGTCTATGTGGCTGTTGAAGGAGAAACCCTCATTATTAGAGATGGAAATACCTGTAATGTAGTGAGAGATTATGGGATTACAAAGGCTTATGTAACAGCGCCGAACATAAATGAGCTTCGAAATAGTTCGACCTATGATATAAGGAGCGATGGTGTTTTAAATTTCCCCGAATTGAGGTTAGTGAGTAATACAGAGGGAGGGATTGAAAATGTTCGGAAAGGAGGTGATTTTTACCTTGACATAGTTTGTGAAAGCTTTAAAGTGAGTGCAAACGGACAAAGCGTGTTTTATGTGTCTGGCACAGCAACGAAGGCTGATATCATTTTTAGTGATGAAGCACCTCGCTTTGAAGGCGCAGGCCTGGAGATAGGTGAATTGGAACTTGTACAGCGTAGTGCGAATAAAATGATCGTGAATCCACAACATAAAATAGAGGGAGTGATTTATGGCACCGGAGACGTTATCTCCCTTAATGAGCCGCCAATTGTAGACGTACAGCAGTTTTTTACCGGTCAATTAATTTTTCAAGATTAGCAGATGCTGGGGCGAATTTTGTCTCCGTTTGTTTTGAATAGCAAGGCTATTTTTCTGAAGTCAATTCAATGAATAATTTTTCTAGTGTTGTGTTTTTTTCTTGCAGCTGAAGTATTTTCAGGCCGTTGTCATGAGCAAAATCGAATACCCGACTTCTCATATCTTTTTCTGAATTAAAAGATACCTGATAGACAAACCCTGAAGTGTTTTCTACTTTCTCCACATTTTCTATCTGCATCAGTGCAATTTCTTCGACGCTAGAGTCAAATTCAACGGCGACAATTTGCCGAGCATTCTTTTTTAAATCGATCAGCTTTTTATCCAATACGATTTTCCCTTTATTAATAATGATCACTCGGTCGCAAATAGCCTCAACTTCTTGCATGATATGCGTTGAAAGTAAAACCGTTTTCGACTGTCCCAGGTTTTTAATTAAGGATCTAATCTCAATTAATTGGTTTGGATCTAATCCAGTCGTTGGTTCATCTAGTATTAAAACTTCCGGATCATGAAGCAGCGCGCTCGCTAATCCAACCCGTTGTCGAAATCCTTTTGAAAGCGCACCTATTTTTTTATTTGCCTCCGATGAGAGCCCCGTTTTATCTATTATTTTTTCAACCTCTGCCTTCGGGATTTTATAAATTTCCGCGTTAAACTCGAGGTATTCTCTAACATACATTTCGATATAGAGTGGATTGTGTTCTGGCAGGTAGCCAATACTTTTTTGAACGTTCAATACTTCTTTTGAAACGGCATAATCGTTTACAATTGCCGTCCCATCGGTTGCCTTAATATAGGTGGTAAGAATCTTCATCATAGTCGATTTTCCTGCGCCATTAGGCCCTAAAAACCCAACAACTTCTCCTTTGTCTATATTAAATGATACAGCGTCAAGTGCCTTTTGATCTCCGTACTCCTTCGTGATATTGATAACGTTTATTGACATAATTCTTTATGATTGTAAAGTTACGGATTAAAAAACACCAAAATATATTTTGTTATTTTAAAGTTTTAGTTACTTTAGCCCTTTACAAAATAAGCATGAATACATTAAATACATATTTTAATTTTTGGTTTTTCTATTTTATGGAAAAAACCGAGAATTCTATGTAATTAATTCAACATATTAATTATTTAAAAGTCTCGGATAAAATCTGAGACTTTTTTTATTGTTTAATTTTAAAAAGGGGTCCTATGAAAATTGCAATTCAAGGAATTGAAAGTTCGTTTCACGATATGGCGACACGAAAATTATTTCCGGAAGTCGATGTTGAGTTGATTATGTGCGATAGCTTCGAGAAAGTAACCAAGTGTATTGAAGATTCGGAAGCAGATTTTGGGGTTTTAGCCATAGAGAACACAATTGCAGGATCTATTTTGCCAAACTACAATTTGATAGATGCCAGCGGATTGTTTATTTACGATGAAGTTTTTTTAAACATTCAAATGTATATCATGGCTCTCAAGGGAGAAACAATTTATGATATTGAAGAGGTGCATTCGCATCCTGTTGCATTGCTTCAGTGTAAAGATTATCTTCGGAAACTACCACCTCAACTAAAAATAATTGAAGGAAAGGATACTGCGTCCGAAGCAAAAAAAATAAAAGAGGGTAATTTAAAAGGGGTTGCCGCTATTGCAGGAAAACAGGTTGCAGAAAAATTTGGACTTGAAATTCTTGACAGTAATATACAGACAATGAAAGAAAATCAAACACGATTTGTTCTCATTGGAAAAAATGAAATCGAGCCTAAAGAAAATTCAAATAAGGCAACTTTAAAATTCGAATTGTCGCATGACCCGGGAAGCCTTGCCAATACACTGCAATTATTCACGACTTTCAATATTAATTTAACAAAGATTCAATCGTTGCCTATTGTTGGAAGACCATGGCAGTATGCTTTCTTTGTTGATGTTATGTTTGAAGACCATGCACTTTTTTTACAAGTGATTGATGTTTTGAAAAAGGCAGTAACCGAATTAAAAATTCTTGGCGTCTACACGTATAATATTAAAAATGTACCAAGTCAATTAACAAATATTTTAATAAATGGAAAACACTAAAAATCTTAGGTCCTGGTTGGATACATTTGGACTGGATCATCCGTTAGTAATTGCTGGTCCTTGCAGTGCTGAAACCGAAGAACAAGTACTTAAAATTGCACATCAATTAAAAGATACCGATACGACGGTCTTGCGCGCGGGTATTTGGAAACCCCGTACACGCCCAGGCATGTTTGAAGGCGTTGGAGCGCCCGGACTAAAATGGTTGCAAAAAGCAAAGGAGGAAACCGGTTTGTTAACCACAACGGAGGTGGCCAATGCGAATCACGTAGACTTAGCTTTGCAGCACGATGTTGATATTTTGTGGATTGGTGCTCGTACAACAGTGTCGCCATTTATTGTCCAGGAAATTGCAGAGGCTCTTAAAGGAACTGATAAAACGGTTTTAGTTAAGAATCCTGTAAATCAAGACTTGTCGCTTTGGCTTGGAGCTGTGGAACGATTATATACTGCCAATGTCAATAATTTGGGGGTAATACATCGTGGTTTCTCAACCTATGAGAAAACAAAGTATCGAAATAATCCTGAGTGGCAAATTCCTATTGACTTACAAAGTCGTTTTCCCGACTTGCCTCTTATTCTGGACCCTTCGCATATTGCAGGGCGAAGAGATCTTATTTTTGATCTATGTCAAACGGCTTTAGACCTTAACTACGATGGTTTAATGATTGAAACACATTTTGATCCAGACAATGCGTGGAGTGATGCCAGTCAGCAAATTACACCTCAAACTTTGAATCAAATAACCGCAGATTTACGAATTCGTAAAGAGGAAGACACTACGGTGAACTATACAAATGCGTTAAACACGCTTAGAACCCAAATCGACATGATCGACACTAAGTTAGTCGAAATGATTGGGAATCGAATGAAAACTGCTGAAGACATTGGATTGCTTAAAAAGAAAAACAATGTGGCTATTCTGCAAAACAAAAGATGGACTGAGATTTTAGGTAAAATGATTTTACAGGGCGAGGATAACAACCTTAGTGAAGAATTTATGTTGCATCTTTACAAAGCAATACACTTGGAGTCAATTAATCATCAAAAAAAGATTCTTGGGAACTAAAAAGTTTTGCAACTTTGCGATATGAACAATGGTGTTGTCTATAAATCTACTGGGAGTTGGTATACAGTGAAAGCCGAAAACGGCACCTTTTATGAGTGTCGGATTAAAGGAAAATTTCGCATCAAAGGAATTAAGAGTACCAGTCCCGTTTCAGTAGGAGACCACGTGCAATTTGATATTGAAACCAAGGGGGATGAAACGATTGGAATTATCACGAAAATTGGAGAAAGAGATAACTATATTATTCGAAAATCTGTAAACCTTTCGAAGCAGACACATATTATTGCGGCGAATATTGACGTTGCTTTTTTGCTTATTACGCTTAATAATCCGCCAACTTTTACATCCTTCATAGATCGTTTTTTAGTGACTGCGGAAGCCTACGAAATTAGGGCCGTTCTCCTTTTCAATAAGATAGACACCTATAACGAGGACGAGCTTCTAGAGGTGAAGCTACTCGCGGCGCTATATCGCACAATAGGTTATGAGTGCTTAGGTATTTCTGCAAGTACGGGAAAGAATGTAGATAAGGTAAAAGAGATGATGAGGTCTAAGGTTTCAATGTTTTCAGGCCATAGTGGCGTTGGGAAATCGACACTTGTAAATACCATAGAATCGAATCTGAACTTAAAAACCACACAAATTTCGAATCAGCACATGCAGGGGCAGCATACCACGACCTTCGCTGAAATGTATGATCTTTCTTTTGGAGCTCAAATTATCGATACCCCAGGGATCAAAGGGTTTGGGATAGTTGAAGTCGATAAAGAGGAGCTAGGAGGCTATTTCCCAGAGTTTTTTAAACTAAAGGAGTACTGTAAGTTTAATAATTGCCTGCATATAGAAGAGCCACATTGCGCTGTGAAAGAGGCTGTAGCTGAAGAAGAAATAGCTTCTTCGCGCTATAGAAGTTACCTGCAGATTATCGAAGGTGAAGAAGAGCATTATCGCAAAGACATATACACCAATGAATAATTTTTAGGCTTGTTCTTTAAGTTTGAAAGGAAGTAAAAAAGAAATATGAGAGTCGTTATCCAAAGAGTAAAAGAAGCTTCTGTAGAAGTTGCTGGAGAAATTGTTTCCAAAATAGGAGGTGGTTTTTTAATTCTTTTGGGGATAGCATCGGAAGATTCTCAGGAAGATATTGATTGGCTTTGCGCTAAGATTGCAAAACTCAGAGTTTTTGAAGATCAGAACGATGCTATGAATAACTCCATCCTAGATGTCCACGGCGACATCATTGTTGTGAGTCAGTTTACACTGCATGCTAGCGTAAAAAAAGGAAATAGACCCTCTTTCATTAAAGCTGCGCGTCCGGAGGTCGCGATTCCATTGTACGAGGCTTTTATTAATAAAATGGAAACTGAATTAGGAAAGAAAGTGCAAACAGGAGTTTTTGGGGCCATGATGGATGTTGCTCTTGTGAATGATGGACCGGTAACGATTGTTATTGACAGTAAAAACAGAGACATAGAAAACTATTCACAAGAGAGAATGACCCTTGAGAATATAAAAAAAGAGTATCCGCAATTTTTTAACCAAGAATACACAATGCTTCAGGCTGACCTGCTGCAATACCTAAAAAGGAATGTAGAGTTTTCTTGCGAACCCATCGAACACAATCAGGGTTGGGAGATTACCTACAGGGACGAAGACGGCTGCTACCTATCAACATACAACAAAAACCAATCACTAACTTTTAAAACTAAATTATCATGAGATTTAAAAACGCACCAAACAACATCGAGATAAGCAGTCTACTGTACGAATGCTGAATACTGAAGACTTAACACTTAACAATGAAGAAGAGCCCAAAGGGTTATACCAACACCTCATATTGAAAAAAGAACTGTAGATTGTACTATCAAAAACTTAAAAAATGGATATCAAAAATGCACAACTTGAAGTAGATACATGGATTAAAGAGCATGGCGTTCGTTATTTTAATGAGCTTACCAATATGGCACAGCTAACGGAAGAAGTTGGCGAGGTGGCCCGAATTATTGCTAGACGCTATGGAGAACAAAGCGAAAAGGAGAGTGACAAAGGCAAAGACTTAGGAGAAGAATTGGCCGATGTACTGTTTGTTGTTCTATGCTTGGCGAATCAGACAGGTATAGATCTACAGGAAGCTTTTGATAAAAAGCTGGATTTGAAAACGAAACGCGATCACGATCGACATCACAGCAATAAAAAACTAAAATAATGTTTAAGAAAGTTATAAATTATGATGGGTTTTGGAAGTCGGTTGTCTCTTTGGCATTGGCTTTTTCACTAGTGTTTGTTTTTATTAAATGGGCACTAACTGGTTTTGAAAATGCTTTTTTTACACAAGGTGATCCTGTAAGATTTTTTGCGGGCATTGTGCTTGCAGGTTTCATATACGGCTTCTTCGTAACCTTTGGGAAATTTAGAGCCAAAATTAAGAATCAGGAACGCTACTAATGAAAGCTTCATTAAAATCTAAAGAAATTTCTGGCGTTGAAGCTCGTATTGCTGTAACTGGTTCAAAAAGTGAATCGAATCGGTTGCTTTTGCTTCAGGCCTTATATTCCAATATTTCTATTGAAAACCTTTCCAATAGTGACGATACTGTCGTGTTAAAGCAAGCTCTTGAGGCAACGAGTAGCGCTGTTGATATTCATCATGCAGGAACGGCAATGCGTTTTCTAACAGGGTATTTTGCTAGTACTGAAGGAGTAGATGTTGTTTTATCGGGAAGCGATCGCATGCACCAGCGCCCCATTAAAATCCTCGTGGATGCCTTAAAAAGTTTGGGAGCCAACATAGAATATCTTGAGGTAAATGGCTATCCTCCGGTACGTATTTATGGCCGTAAATTAGAAGGGGATTTTGTGAAAATGAAGGCAAATGTAAGTAGCCAGTATATTTCAGCTTTGCTGCTTATTGCGCCATCCTTACCAAAAGGGTTAACCTTAGAATTGGAAGGTGTTATTACGTCGAAACCCTATATTAATATGACGCTTGCGTTACTAAATCAATTAGGCGTAACAACATCGTTTGAACAAAATACAATTCATGTTTTTCCAAAGGAAGTTATTGGGGATACAAGCTTTGTGGTAGAATCAGATTGGAGTTCAGCCTCTTATTTTTATAGTTTAATAGCGTTGTCGAATGATTCAAAAGTTACCTTAACGAGTTATTCAGCAGAAAGTTTACAGGGTGATGCAGCGCTAAGTGATATATATAGAAGTTTGGGTGTGGATACGGTTTTCAATGCTTCGGAAATGACTATCACACTTTCAAAAAGTAGTACTAAGATTTCAAATTTAATTTCTCTGAATTTATCAAATACGCCCGATATCGCTCAAACCATTGCAGTAACTTGCTTTGGATTAGGAATAGGGTGCACATTAACGGGCTTACATACCTTAAAAATAAAGGAAACCGACAGGCTTTCAGCATTAAAAATAGAATTAGAAAAATTGGGAGCAGCAGTTTCTATTACAAATGACTCTTTGGAGCTAGGAATGCATAGTGATGCTGTTTTTTCTAAAGCAAATAGTGAAGTGTACGAGATAGACACCTATCAAGATCATAGGATGGCTATGGCTTTTGCGCCTTTAGCATTAAAATTCCCTCTTCGTATTAACGACCCAATGGTCGTGACGAAATCGTTTCCAAGTTTTTGGGAAGATTTAAGCAAAATAGGTATTGCAGTAGATTTCAAATAATAAATGTCTATTTACTTGACAACCCCTATGCTGAGGTTGTATATTTGCCTTCGTCTAAAAAATTAATACTACGCTATATGGGAATGAAACTTTCTAATTTTCAGTTCGAACTACCAAACGAATTGTTAGCTGAATATCCAGCAGAAAACAGGGATGAAGCTCGTTTGATGGTCCTTAATCGCAAGGAGCAAACAATAGAACACAAGACCTTTAAAGATATAATTGATTATTTTGAGGAAGATGATGTTTTGGTTCTAAACAACACAAAAGTATTTCCAGCCCGCCTTTTTGGTAATAAAGAAAAGACTGGAGCTAGAATTGAAGTTTTCTTATTACGTGAGTTAAATTCTGAAACACGCCTTTGGGATGTGCTTGTAGACCCAGCTAGAAAGATCAGAATAGGGAATAAACTCTATTTTGGAGAAGATGACACGCTGGTGGCCGAAGTAATTGATAATACAACATCAAGAGGCAGAACACTTAGATTTTTGTTCGATGGGTCGTATGAAGAATTCAGAAATAAATTAACGGAGCTCGGTGAAACACCTCTTCCTAAGTATATTAAAAGAGACGTTGAGCCTGAAGATGCAGAACGTTACCAGACTATTTTTGCCAGTAAAGAAGGTGCTGTTGCTGCACCAACCGCTGGGTTGCACTTTTCGAAACATTTATTGAAACGTCTTGAGATCAAAGGAGTTGATTTTGCTGAAGTAACGTTGCATGTTGGTTTAGGAACTTTTAGCGCAGTTGAAGTGGAAGATTTATCCAAGCATAAAATGGATTCTGAAGAAATGAGTATTGATGCCGATACTGCAAAAAAAATCAATTTAGGTATTGAAAGAAAGAGTCGAATTTGTGCAGTTGGAACAACGGCTATGAGGGCTTTAGAGAGTTCTGTTTCTTCAAACTATAGATTGAACCCATATTCTGGTTGGACCAATAAGTTTGTTTTTCCTCCCTACGACTTTAGTATTGCAAATGCAATGATTACGAATTTCCATACGCCAAAATCTACCTTGTTAATGATGGTTTCTGCATTTGCGGGTCATGATTTTATAAAGCGTGCTTATGATGAGGCAATCAAAGAAAACTATAGATTCTATACCTATGGTGATGCGATGTTAATTATCTAGAAAAGTGCTATATAATAGTAAGAATCCCGATGTTTCATCGGGATTTTTTGTTTTGTATCGATTGGATTTTAAAAAACCAAAATAAAGAACTACTTTAGTTTATTAGTATGTTTACAATTCAAATGATCGAATGAAGAGAATTCTACTTTTTGCATCCTTATTCTTGGCTTTTTTATCCTGTTTTTCTCAGGGTACAGAGGCTCCTATGAGTTGGCAATTAGGGGTTCGGTCGAATGCAACTATTATTGAATTGCCTCCGTTAGATCTAGAAGATATTATGCAACAAGATAGCATCAACGACTTGGATAAAAGTCTTCCTTGGCGCTATGGGATTTCTCGAGCTGTTGCGTTGGATATGAGTCAAGACGGTGAATGGACCGACCTACCTAATATTGGTAGAATATGGCGTACCGCGATTAAATCTCCTGACGCCATTAACCTCAGTGTTAATTTCGATAATTTCCACCTTCCTGCAGGAGCAACCCTACAGCTTTATAATGAAGACCGTTCCGATATTTCTAAAACCTATTCGAGTGCGCAAAACAGACAAAATAAGAAGGTAGCTTCGTGGTATATAGAAGGTGATTTAATTTGGATAGAATACTTTGTGCCCGATGATGTTACAGAAGAAGCACAACTTGAAATAGGTAGTGTCATCCATGGGTATCGATTGGGTCGCATACGGCAGCATGTTCAAAATACGCGAGGCTTGAATGATTCGGGCGACTGTAACTATGATGTAAATTGCTCCATAGGTGCCGATTTTGACGACAAAAAAGAGGTTCTTAAAAAGGCGGTGGCCTTGCTCACCTTGGGGAATGGTTATTTATGCTCTGCATCTTTGATGAACAATACAAGAAATGACAAAACACCATTCTTGCTAACCGCCAACCACTGTTTAAATATAAGTGACCCTGCCTTTTGGACGATTCGATTTAACTGGATGAGTCCCAATCCAATTTGTGGTACTGGAGAAGAAAGTGATGATATTCAAACGAACTTTACAATGAGTGGGGCTGAGTTAAAAGCTAGTAACGAACTCAGTGATTTCGCTCTTGTAGAAATGTTTAGTGCAATACCTGAGTCCTGGGATATCGCTTTTGCAGGATGGGATAATACGGATATCGATCCCGAATTTGAAGTGGGAATTCATCATCCTAATGGAGATATCATGAAAATATGCAGGGATGATTCGGGAGCTGTTAAAGAAAATGCCAATGGTACAGAAGTTTGGCTTATTGGTGGTGTCTCAGTAGGAACAGGAAATGGTTGGGAATACGGTACCACTGAAAGTGGCTCTTCGGGCTCTCCATTATTTGATCAGGATGGACGGGTCATAGGGCAACTCTATGCAGGTCAGTCTTTCTGTGATGGCGAGCAGAATAATAACGATTATGATATCTATGGTAGATTTGGCGTTTCTTGGGATACTGGAACTTCTCAACAAACGAGATTAAGAGACTGGTTAGACCCTATTAATAGTGGCGTCGAGACATTAGAGACCATACAAAACATACTGAACGTTAGTGATAATGAATTTGCTGGTAGGCTAGAAATTTATCCAAATCCAGCGACAAGTCATATTACGGTAATGAATAATAAGTATCCGAACTTATCGTATTCAATATTTAATTTAATGGGTCAAAAACTGAAGGATGGCTCGCTTTCCAATACCGAGAATATGCTTTCTGTTGAAAGTTTGACCGACGGCGTCTATTTTCTTTATCTGGTAGATAAGGACTCTGAAGCAAACATTACCAAAAAGATTATTGTCGGTAGATAATCGCACTCTCTCTATTTCAATATATATTATTTCTGTGTCCCAATAATTGCCCTCATTCGTCTGCGTTACTTCGCAATTTTCAATCTTTGTTCTTTTTAATTTCAGTATTTTTGCTTTCGAATGATTTCAGAAAAAAAAGATATTAGATCGCTTTCCAAGGAAGACTTACGAGACTTCTTTGAAGGCCTAGGTGATAAGGCCTTTAGAGGGAATCAAGTGTATGAATGGCTTTGGGGTAAAGGCATTCATAGCTTTGATGATATGACCAATATATCGAAAGAGACCAGAGCGCATTTGGAAGAGAATTATGTAATCAATCATATCGAAGTTGATAGCATTCAAAAAAGCAATGACGGAACGATTAAAAATGCAGTAAAACTTCATGACGGGCTCATCGTAGAATCGGTATTAATTCCCACAAAAAAGAGAACGACAGCCTGTGTTTCTTCGCAGGTAGGTTGCAGCCTTGACTGTAAGTTCTGTGCAACATCGCGTTTAAAAAGAATGCGAAATCTAAATCCGGATGAAATTTATGATCAGGTAGTTGCTATTGATAAAGAAAGCAGATTGTATCAAGGCATGCCTCTTTCCAATATTGTTTTTATGGGAATGGGAGAGCCACTAATGAATTATAAAAACGTACTTGAGTCTATCGACAAGATAACCTCTGTAGAGGGTTTGGGGATGTCACCAAAACGCATTACTGTGTCTACATCGGGTGTCCCGAAAATGATTCGAAAACTTGCCGATGATGAAGTTAAATTTCACTTAGCTGTATCCTTGCATTCGGCGATTCAAGAAACGAGAGAACAAATCATGCCTTTTGCCAAAAGTTTTACCTTAGAAGACCTAAAGGCGTCTCTTGTATATTGGCACGAAAAAACAGGAAAGAAGGTTACCTACGAATATATAGTTTGGGACGGTATAAATGATACACTCGAAGACATCGATGCGCTTGTAAAATTTTGTAAGGCAGTACCGTGTAAGGTAAATATTATTGAATACAATCCGATAGACGATGGTGAATTTCAACAGGCACCAAGCAGATCAATTGATAACTATATCGATAAACTAGAAAAGAATCGAATACCTGTTACAGTGCGCAGAAGCCGTGGAAAAGATATTGATGCTGCCTGTGGCCAATTAGCTAATAAAGCAACCTAATCTAGAGCGTCAAGGTATTCTAAGAGCATTGTCACGCCCGCTTGGTCAACCGTAGATCGACCTATTTGCGGCATTCTATAGGTAGGAACATTGCTTTGAACACGAACTTCTATCTCCCCTCGGTTTGCATAAATGCCACTATCGCCAAAGGCAGTTTCTAATCTAAAATCAAGACCGAAATTAGTAACTTCTCCACCAGGTTGGTGGCAATGGGCGCAGTTAATGTCTATATAAGCCCTTCCGCGGGTAAGAATGTCTAAACTTTCATCTGTCCAATCTGGTAAAACGGAAATATTAGAACTGTTAACGCCTTCCAAAATCCCTATAGATTCAAAATAATCCAGTTGATTTTGATTTGTATAGCTGGGTGTAAAGTTCCAATTACGTAATTTCGGGCCAATGGGAGTAACAACATTCGATTTGCTATGACATGTAATGCAGTTGTTTCGCGTAGGAATCACATAATCTATATTCTGAGCTGTTCCGTTACTATCGGTATAGCTTACAGGCAATGACCCTCCTTCTTCGTTGTATGCAGCTTCCGTCTGATCTTGATTCCAGATATAGGTTCTCATACTCCAAACCCCGTCTACTTTAATCGAAATACGAGTTTCTATAATTTGTCTTTCTGAATTAGGGTTTGTCTCATCTAGATTGTAATAAAAAGTTTTAGCCATCAATGTGTTGTTTGGGAATGTTGGAAACAACTCTGAAGACTCATAGCGCATCGCCTGTCCACTGGGAAGTCGAATAAGCCTTTGCTTTACAGCGTAGTCTGTAAATAAGCCACTGTTTAATTCAAATAATTGCACACCCTCTGCAGGGTTTAGGTCTGCTAAGTTTCCGCTAAACACAGCCATTGACGATAAGGTGGGCTGAAAAATGAGTGGTTCTTCTTGTGTTGTGAAGAAAGCGGTATTACTGGCGCCAGATTCATTTCCGGCTGCATCAAGTGCCGTGACATAATAGCTGTAACCACTCGCCTCAGTAAGGTTGGATGGTGAAAAACTAGTTGCTGTTAAATTGGTTTCAACAAGAGTCCCATCTTGGTAGAGTTGATAAGAGGTAACCGCAACATTGTCGGTGGAAGCATCCCAACTTAATAGGGCAGAAGTACCTGTTATATTTGAAGCAATGAGATTTAAAGGAGCTACGGGGTTTTCGGTGTCTGCAACAACTGAAGGGCTATCATCACCAGAGCAACCAAATTGCACTATGGTTGCTATGACCATTATTAATAAGCTTCGTTTTTTCATTAGTAAGGCAATTTGATGTTAAAAATATGAAATAACATCCGAAACTATATAAAATGACCTCTTAAAATTCTTCTTCCTAATAAACAAAAGCTCAGACACAATAATATGTTTCTGTTTAGAGCAATGACACAAACAACCCGGCATCTGTTTTGTTTACTTTGGCAACACCATGCTTCGTAAGGCCTTTGATTGTCTTATCCCATTTTTTGTTGGATAGACCCGATTGTGTTTTCAAGTCATTTAAGGGAATAGGAGAATTGACTTTCAAAATCGCAGCAACTGCTTTTTCCTCATCGGTCATAGAAACGTGCTTCTGCTCAGGTTTCATTTGAGGAAAGAACAATACTTCTTGTATAGATTGGTTGTTTGTTAAGAACATAATCAATCGGTCCATGCCAATGCCAATTCCAGAAGTAGGAGGCATACCATACTCCAGAGCTCTTAAGAAATCGTAATCAATAAATTGTGTCGCTTCATCATCACCGCGATCTGCCAACTTCACCTGATCTTCAAATCGTTCTCTTTGATCTATAGGGTCATTTAACTCGCTATATGCATTTGCTAACTCTTTTCCGCAGACCATTAATTCAAAACGTTCGGTAAGTTCTGGATTGTCGCGATGTTCTTTGCAAAGTGGACTCATCTCTTTTGGATAGTCGGTAATAAACGTAGGTTGAATAAAATTACCTTCACATTTTTCTCCAAAAATTTCATCGATGATCTTTCCTTTCCCCATGGTTTCATCCACTTCTATCCCCATTCCTTTCGCCGCTACTCTAAGTTCATCTTCCGATTTTCCGGAAATATCAAAACCAGTATACTTAATAATAGCATCGGTCATGGAAATTCGAAGATAGGGTGCCTTAAAATTAATGTGATGTTCCCCAAAAGTAGCCTCGGTGGTTCCATTTACTTTGGTAGCACAATAATCCAGTAATTTCTCGGTATAATCCATCATCCAGTTATAGTCCTTGTAGGCTACATAGAGTTCCATCATGCTAAACTCTGGGTTGTGGGTGCGATCCATGCCTTCATTTCTAAAGTCTTTCGCAAATTCATACACGCCATCAAAGCCGCCAACAATAAGTCTTTTCAAATACAGCTCGTTGGCAATTCGCATATACAAAGGAATATCCAACGAATTATGATGTGTTATAAACGGTTTAGCTGCCGCTCCTCCCGGAATGGGTTGTAGTATAGGTGTTTCAACTTCAAAGTAGCCGCTGTCACTTAAAAAAGCACGCATGGCATTAAAAAGCTTTGTACGCTTTACAAACACATCCTTTACATGTGGATTCACTACTAGATCCACATAGCGCTGGCGGTAACGCTGTTCTGGATCAACAAAGGCGTCGTGCGTATTTCCTTCGGCATCTACTCTTGGCTGAGGTAATGGTTTTAGTGCTTTTGAAAGCAATTTGAAAACCTTCACCATCACCGTTTTTTCACCTACTTTGGTGGTGAATAACTCCCCTTCAATGCCTACAAAATCACCGATATCAAGTAGTTTCTTGTACACTTCGTTATAATGTGATTTGTCTTCTCCAGTACATATTTCATCACGATTAAAATACACCTGAATGCGACCATCCGAATCCTGTACTTCAGCAAAAGAGGCAGATCCTTGAATTCGACGCGACATCAAACGACCGGCGATAGTAACTTTCTTTCCTGTTACAAAATCCTCTTTTATCGATTTTGATGTTTCATCTACCGGATATAAGTCTGCGGGATAAGGATTGATTCCTAAATTGCGCAGTTGAGTAAGTTTTTCTCTTCGTATGAGTTCGAGTTCTGAAAGTTGCATAGTGCTTGTGTGAAAAATAAGAAACAAAGATATATACAAACAATGGGTAAATCAATTTCAGAAGGATTTTTTAAAAGACCGATTCAAACGACTCGTTGTATCTGTTTTATTAAAAAATGTGAAGTACCAAAATGTATTTAGATGAAGCAACAGTTGTAACAAAAACGACTTGCAATTGACTTATACTTAGTATTAATTGTAAATTTGTATTTATGAGTATTTGGAGAGTGCTACTTTCAATTTTATTTCCACCCTTGGCAGTAATGGATAAAGGCTGTGGGTCTATTGTAATTGTGTTAATATTAACCATTTGTGGATGGATACCTGGGGTGATAGCAGCATTAATTATCATAAACAATCCTAAAAGCTAATTGGCGTGCCTTTGCGGCATTCATGTGTTAGATTTAAAAGTTACATTTGAGAAACAGCTGTGAATAAAAGCGTGCAAATACAAGACATCGGTCTAAAAGATTATAAAGATACTTGGGATTATCAGGATGAGCTCTTTAAAGGGGTTATTGATTTAAAAATTAAAAATCGAAGAAACACGAGCAATAGTCCAACACCCAATTATTTTCTACTAGTTGAACATCCGCATGTATATACCTTGGGAAAAAGCGGGGATCTTTCAAATTTATTAATCTCTGAAAAAAAGCTCGCTGAAATCGACGCTACCTACTATAAAATTAATCGTGGAGGTGATATTACGTATCACGGTCCAGGACAAATAGTGGGATATCCAATTATAGACTTAGAAAACTTCTTTACAGACATTCATAAATACCTTCGTTTTCTTGAAGAGATGGTGATTCGAACATTAAACGAGTACGACTTAAAAGCAGAACGATCTGATGGTGAAACGGGTGTTTGGCTCGACGTAGGGACCCCTTTTGCTAGAAAAATTTGTGCCTTGGGTGTTAGAGCGAGTAGGTGGGTAACTATGCATGGTTTTGCACTCAATGTAAACACCAATTTAGGCTACTTTGATCATATGATTCCCTGCGGAATAAAAGGCAAGACAGTGACCTCATTGAACGTGGAGTTGGGCAAGAAGGAAGTTGCTATGGATGAAGTGAAAGAAAAGCTTCTGAAGCATTTCGCAGTACTTTTTGAGGCAGAATTAATAGATAAAACCGTGCAGAAGTCCTAGCGAAAAGTATAGGCGAGAATTTCTTTCTTTTCACCCATTACTATAATTTTTAAAACGCCTTTTTTCGAGCCATTCGCTATAGAAGCAACTGAGGTGCCAAACACAGGGAACCCTTTTATTAGAGAACCAGCGCTATCATAAACATACACTTTGTTTTCCTGAGTTTCGGTTAT
>TARA_B110000503_G_scaffold75368_1_pt1 | contig 27147 bp, 23 predicted proteins | sample TARA_B110000503 | Tara Oceans TARA_B110000503 (sample SAMEA4397472) | marine metagenome | biome: Polar Biome; feature: [SRF] surface water layer (ENVO:00010504); material: water (ENVO:00002006), including particulate matter (ENVO:01000060) such as... | depth 5 m | reverse complement strand
CCACCGTGGTGTACGGCGTGTTGCGGCAATGTGCGATCTCCATCATCAAGACCTTGGGCCTGAATGATAAGGGCCTGGCCGCTGAACCGGCGAAGGCCTTCCGGGGTCGAATGCTGGATGCGCTTGAGCAGGTCGGACTGCAGTCCTTCAACACACCAAAAAAATGGGTGGTGCAGTGTATAAAGGTGGGGCGCGGGTTACCGGCATTGAAGTATCTGTCGCGCTATCTATACCGGGGTGTCATCAGCAATAAGAACCTGCTGCAGGATGATGGTACCTATGTGACAGCTAAGTATATGTTGTAGCCAAGTGTAGACATTCTACCTACATCTAGCCATATCTGAATACTAATCAACAAACAGTTCCACATCAGTGCGCGTCTGGGCGAGTCCTTCGATGACTCTATTTTGTAGGCCCAGCGCTACTGCTGTGCTGTAAGGCATTACCCATACCTTTCGACTAACTCTCCACATTGCATGGTTCCGCTTCGTTGCGGCGCGTAAGGTGCCTTCTTCAAAAGCGATGGGTATGGCGACGAGCTGCCGTCGCTTAAATGTGTGAACTGAATTCAATGAAATGGGGTGGCGGGCTTGCTCACGCTTGTCCACTACAATCTCTATCGTCGTTTAGAGCTTGTTGGCGTCCCGCCTCTAGCGCACCGCGATGAGGTTTTCGCCCCAGTGTTTTTGAAAACGTCGGCTACCTGGCATTCCGGGTTTTATCGGGCGGATGTCTTCCATGTCAGTTCTCCAATACTCTGTTCAGCTAAATGTAGGCTATAACGCTCGCTACCACCAAGGATAAAACTCGGGCATATCTGTAGACGTTCGATCCTCAAACACTGGTGTCCGCTTTTCGAGGAAAGATCGTACCCCTTCCTTGCCACTTTTCTGGCTTGCATAGTAAATGGCCAAGGAATCCACCTTGTGCGCTTCAATTGGATGCGCCTGCGCCGAGCAGCGGTACATCATTTGCCGTGTCATTGCGATGGCTACCGGGCTGTGTTGCGCGATGCGCCGCGCGATTTTGTAGGCTTCTTCCAGTAGTTGCTCGGCGGGTACCACGGCGGTTACGAAGCGTCCGGCCAGCGCTTGCTCGGGCTTCAGTATTTCTGCGCTGTACACCCACTCAAGCGCTTGTGAGATACCGACGATACGCGGCAGGAACCAGCTGGAGCACGCTTCTGGTGTGATGCCTATTTTATTGAACACGAAGCCGATGCGCGCGTGTTCGGAGGCCAGGCGTATGTCCATCGCGCAGGTCATCGTGGCGCCGATACCGACAGCCGCACCATTGATGGCGGCGATCACGGGTTTGTTGCAGTCGTAGATTGCCAGCGTCACGCGGCCGCCGGTGTCGCGCACGCCCTTGATAATCTCGGGGTCGTCCAGGCGGTTCTCCATGTCGTCCATGGTCGGCTTGAGGCTTTCGTTGAGGCCGAAGACATTACCCGCGGTCGATAGATCCATGCCCGCGCAGAATGCCCGGCCTTCGCCGGTTACCACTACCGCGCGTACTTCGTCGTCATCGCTGGCGCGGTTGAAGGCCTCGATGAGTTCATGGGCCATCTCTATGGTAAAGGCGTTGAGGTGGTCGGGGCGGCTCAGAGTCAGCGTTAGTATGCCGTCAGCGACTTCATAACGCAGCGTTTTGTAGGACATGGTGGTCTCCTGGTAAGGATAGCAAATTAGTTGCCGGTGAATTGGGGTGGGCGTTTTTCAAAAAAAGCCATCGCACCTTCCAGTGCATCCTCGGTGCCCTGTGCAAGCAAAAACTGGTCGGCGTCCATATAGCTTACGGCGTTATCCAGCGCCGTGACACTGGCATTGATGGCGCGCTTGGCCATGCGTACCGGTATCGGGGGCATGGCGGCGACTTGTGCGGCGAGTTCGCGGGCCCGGTTCAGCGCCTCGCCGGGCGCACAAAGGTAGTCGAAGAGGCCCCAGCGCTCAGCGGTGGCGGCATCCAGCGGCTCAGCGAGGATCAGTAATTGTTTAGTTTTGGCTGGGCCGATAAGGTGTGTGAAGCGCGGCACACTTTGCCAACTCATGTTCATGCCCAATTTGAGTTCTGGCACGTACAAAGACGCATTGTTGGCTGCAACGCGCCAGTCACAGGCCACTGCCAGCGCCGTACCGCCGCCGATACACCAGCCTTCAATAGCGACGATGGTCACTGGTTCCAGTGCTTCCCACGCCGCGCACATGGCTGGGCCTACCTTCACCAGCTGGCGGCGTTCCGCCACGGTCATGTTGCTGGCCTCGGCAGCCTCAGGGTCTTTGAGATCCATGCCGGCGCTAAAAATGTCTGATGCGCCTGTCAGGATGATCGCGCTCAGTTCGCTGTCGAACTGTAATTCCTGAGCGAGGCGGGTCAGTTCCCGCATCAGCGCATTGCCCAGGCTGTTCACCCTGTTGGGCGAGCGGAAGGTGACCTCCAGTATGCGGCCCTCCCGGTGCAGGCTCAGGTATTGCCACTGTGTATCACTCATCGGTGTGTCTTCCTGTTGCACATAGTTGCCTTACAGTGGTGCCAAACCGCTAGTGTTAGCGTTTGTAGCTGCCATTCACGAAATTGAGTCGTACTCAGCGTTCAATCAGTGAACTAGCTCTTTGCCACCCAGTACCCAGCACTTCGATGTTGTGCACGCTTTGGTTATCACCAGGGCAATCCGATCCGGTGCATTGGGTGGTTGCATGCTCATGCGGCGCTCCTGGCTTTGCGGGGCTTGGTCTTCGTAGCGGGCGCGCGTTTCTTCTTTTTGGCAGGCAGGGCTTTCGCCGATGTGGCGGTGGCCGCCGCCAGCAATTCGTCAAAGCTCGCTTGCAGGCACTCTCGGTAGAAGCCGGGGTCCGGCATCATCACCCGACAGCTGGTTGCGCTGATCACGAATTGGCCGCAGTAGCTGCTGATGACGTGGAACAGGCCAAGCCCGTCCTGCACCGGTCCGGTGCCGTAATTGGCCACCATTTTGGCACCGGTGTTATACAGCGGAATAGGGGGGCCGGGGACGTTGGTGATTACACAGTTAAATTGTGGGCTCATGCGGTTCATCAGGCCCCAGCGTCCGGCCAGTCGCGCCGCCTGTGCGGTCAGCGTCGCGGGAATGAACTGGGAATAGTCGGTCATGGTCTTGGCACCAATCGCGTTGGTCAGCTCCTTGGCCCTGCTGCTACTTTCATGCACCGCCTGCAGGCGCTCCAGGGGGTCAGCAACGTCGCTGCGCACCTGAACCGTCATGGTGGCGACGATATTGCCGCCGGCCTTGTCCTTGTCTGATCGAATGTTAATGGGCGCCATGGCAGCCAGTGAGTATTCGGGCAGTTCATCGTGTGCCTGCAGATACTTGCGCAGTGCGCCGCCGACAATGGTAATAGCGGCATCGTTGACGGTAGCGCCAGGTACCGAATTCTTGATTGCCTTCACATCGTCCAGTGGCACATTGATCGCATCAAACACCCGGTGTGGCGAGACACTGCCGTTAAACCGGGTGCGTGGGATGTCCTTGACCCGACTCAACTGCCCTTTGGACAGGCCAGCGACGACTTTGGCCAACCCCGGCACCGTGTTTCTAGCGACGCTGAACAAGTGGAAGGGCTTTCGAATACTGTTGTACTGCGACCTGATGACCATTTCAAGCGCTGAGGGCTGACTGTCTACACTGACGGTGGCCGCCTTGCGCGCGCGATTATAATCCGGTGATAGATCGTGGGTTGCCGCTGTCAATTCCATGCCGGACTTGCCGTCGATGGCCGCGTGGTGGGTCTTGGAAAACATGGCAAAGCTACCTTTGGGTGCGCCTTCTACATTATTCAGGCCCTCGATGATGTAAAGCTCCCAGAGGGGATGGGCACGGTCCAGCGGGCGCGCGTGCAAGCGGGAGATCACAATGCACAACTGGCGCCAGTCGCCCGGTTTGGGCAGGGCGATGTGGCGGATATGAAACTCGGGGTCATAGGCCCCGTCAGTCACCCAGTAGGGGTGATCCAGGTTCATTGGCACGTTCACCAGTTTCTGCGTCATTACTGGCAGGCCCATCAAGCGATTGTTGGTATGCTCGATGATGTCCTTGAACCGCACTTTACCGCCCGGGGCAGTAGACTGATCGTAAATGGACAGCCCCGAGATGTGCATCGGGGCGTTGGCGGTTTCCAGATAAAGGAAGGAGGCGTCGAGACCGGTGAGTTGCTTCATGAGCGTGCGTTCCTCTCAGGCTGTAGGTAGGCGGATCGTTAGCGAGGCCAGAAACGGCTCCGAAAAAATTCAGTCAGTTTAGGCTGACCCAAGTCTCTTCCTCCGTCAAGTTTTTACCGTTTGGGATTACGCGGATATCCTGGCTTGCGCGCAGATGGTGCTCAGGCTCATCGCTGTGTTGTCAGCGAGGTCGCCCCGTTCAGGACAGCAACGCCAGGGTCCGTGCCCAGATTGTTGGTGACACGGCCGACGCCACGAATAAACAGCCGCGATGGCGAGTTACGCACCGACAGAGGCGGCACGATGGCTTCGTAATCCGAACTGTCCCTGATGTTCAATTCGTCCATGGTTGAACCGCTGAATGCGGCTGCCATGGTGACCGTAGTCAGGAGTGTCTTACGGGTCGACATTGGTTGCATGGTTTCTATGCGGAGAAATTATCATTAGGTTTGGTGCGTGGTGAAGCGTCACTCAACGAGAAATCATACAAGGACATCTCTGGTGTAGCTGGCGCGCAGGTGACACCACTGGGAAAAATCATGTGCTACAGATTTAGAGTACCTGCGGATCGGAGCAACAGTGTCATTGGCGATTTTCACTGCCATCCATGCTAGCCTTATCTTTGGGATTCAACAGCGGAGACTTATAAGCATGAAGTATGCAGCCATTGCCATTATAGCGTTGTCCGCGCTGACGGCCTGTACCACCACCAACGAAATTATTATTGATCAAAAAGGCGTCAATTCGGCCGCCTACCAGCAGGATCTGGCCGAGTGCAAACCGTATGCTGAATCGGTCCAGAAGGCTGAGAAAACGGCGGTGGGCGCGGCCTCTGGCGCGGTGGTAGGCGGTTTAATCGGTGCGATTACCGGCGGCGCCTCCGGCGCGGCTACGGGTGCCGGTGTCGGCGCGGTTGGCGGTGGTGCCAAGGGCGTGAGTGACGGTGCTCAAAGCGAAGTGCAGGTGGTCAAAAACTGCCTCCGTGGCAGGGGTTATCACGTACTCAACTAATAGCGTTCTTATGTGTTTGCGCAAGCCGTAACCGACGCCATTTTTCTCCGGGTAGCTAACTGTGGTATGTTTTGGCCCAGACGGTGCCAATTGTCTGTCCAAAAATACTAAAAGCCAGTTGGAGCCCGCCATGTCGAAATGCTGTTCACGTTCTCCCATAACGCACATTGACGGCCGCATTCACCCTGATTTTGCCCCGGTAGAAGCCTCGCTGCGCAATCTGCTACGTAATTATCGTGGTGGGGCGGCCGTCAGTGTGTACCATCGCGGGGAGTGTGTGGTGGATTTATGGGGCGGCTATAAGGACGACCAAGACACGCTTTGGAGTCGCGACACCATGGCCCCGAGCTTTTCTACTACCAAGGGTGTAGCTGCGACGCTGTTGCATATATATGTCGATCGCGGGCTCATCGATTACGATACCTGCGTGTCAGAGTATTGGCCGGAATTCGGGCAGGCGGGCAAGGAAGACATCACGGTGAGGCAGGTGATGGCGCATCAATCGGGCCTGTACCACATCCGGCAGATGATCGATCATGTGGACCGCATGCTGGATTGGAAATATATGATCCGCGCAATCGAGCAGGCTAAACCCACACACACGCCTGGCACGCGCACTGGCTATCATGGCCTCACCTTTGGGTTCCTGATTGGCGAGATCATTCAGCGCGTCACGGGCAAGAAGTTTTCAGATCTTGTGCAAAAGGAGATTGCCCGGCCATTGGGGCTGGATGGTTTGTACATAGGCACACCGGCACGGGAGATCCCGCGTGCCGCGCAGTTGATGTTCCCCGATTCGATCAAACGGCTGACGCAGACGTCGCTGGGCAGTAAACTGGAGAACGGAGCCAGTCGTATCAGTAGTGTGTTGCAACGTGTGGGCATCGATTCGGATCTGTCCAGCATCTTCGATGCGCTTGCCCCATACGGGGTGAGCGATTTTGATTTTGGCTCGCCGGAATCCCTGAGAGTCGCCATTCCCGCGGCCAATGGCCTGTTTACCGCTCGCTCTCTCGCCAAGCTATACGCCTTGCTCGCGAATGGCGGTGAACTGGATGGCGTGCGTCTGTTATCGCAAGAGACCCTTGAGCGGGCTACCACGATACAAAAACCCACTGGCAAGCTATCCGTGATCCCCTTCGATATGCGCTGGCGACTGGGCTACCACGGTGTCGCAACTACGCGGGGCTTTCCGCGCAAGGCGTTTGGCCACTTTGGTTTTGGTGGCTCCGGTGCTTGGGCCGATCCGAAACGCGGCCTATCAGTGGCGCTTATCGTCAACAGTGGTATTGGCACGCCCTTCGGTGACCTGCGCACGGCGCGTATTGGTGGCGCTGCTTTGGGGTGTGCCAATGCGCGCTCGAAACCCGCGGGCCTATTCAATGAGCGCCTCGCTATCGGTGTCTCCTGATCCTCGGTGCTGCTGTGGGCCGCCATTTCTACACAGAATTGCTGCTGTCCCTGAAATCATGGGAATCGTATACTCGCATCTTTTAACGGTAGTGATCAGATGGTCAAAAACTCCTACCTGAATACGGTCGTTCTGGATGCCATTGATCCGGAAGATTTTCAGACGAAAAACCCTTTTCCGTGGGTGAATCCGCAGTATTTTATTGCTCCGGATCGTTATCCTGAGCTGTTGCAAAGCGTGCCGGATCTGGCGCGATTCACAGCGTTTTTCAACAAGCAGCGCAAGCACGGCCAGGCGAGTCACGACCGCTATATTCTGGATTACGAGCGCGGCATGGAGCTGGCACCACAGTGGCGTGATTTTGTTGAAGAACTGTGCAGTGACAGTTACCGCGACTTTATTTGCCGCTTGCTAAATGTGTCCAATGTTTGTTTTCGTTTCCACTGGCATTTCACGCCCAACGGCGGGGAAGTTAGCCCCCACTGCGATTCAAAGGGAAAAATTGGCTCGCAGATTTTTTACCTGAACACGGTGGGCGATTGGGATTGGAGCTGGGGTGGAGAGACTGTGATCCTCGACGACAACGGCCGCATTGCATCAGACAATGCGCCGTCATTTGAAGATTTTGACACGGTGTATCCCGCGCAAACCCAGGACAATCGAAGCATTCTGTTCGGGCGCCGCGGCAATTCATGGCACGGCGTACGGCGCATCAACTGCCCGGATAATTACTACCGCAAGGTGTTTATCGTGGTGTTTGAGGAGTACCGACCACTGCGCATGGCGTTCAAGAAAGTCCGACGGCTGCTCACCGGATCAGCGCTGGTGACAGAGAAAGAGCGTCTGATGTACTGATCTGCGCGGTGCCTGATCCCGTGTTGCTCTAGCGTCGCTGCGCCGCAATCGCGCCCAGTTCCTGATAGAGCGCAGCGTAATGATCGAGACTGCGCTGCTGATCGACATTGTTTGCCACGTAGCGCTGTCCTTTCTCCCCAAAAGACTGCCCCAAAGCGTCATCTTGTAACAGCCCGGTAAGTGCAGCGGCGATGGCCTCAGGGTTACGCTCCACCAGTTGATAGTGCTCGCCGGCCTGGCCGATGCCGGCAGAAATACCGAGGAAGGATGTGACCAGACAAGGCAGACCGGTGGCCATGGCTTCGAGTACTGAGTTGGGGGTGCCCTCGCGATTCGAGGCGAGCACGAAGACATCGGCGGCGCGCAGGTAGTTGTCGACATCGTCAACAATTCCGGTGAAGTGAACCTGGTTTGGCACGCCGGAGCTTGCCACCAGTTCCTCCACCTCGGCACCAAACTTCTGCAGCTTGGGGTCATGCATATCGGCGCGCGGTCCCACAAACATGACGTGGGTATCGGGCAGCTGCGGGAGAATTCGGCGCCAGGCCTGCAGTATTTTATCGGGCCCTTTGCGCGGCATGATGGCGCCCACCGCGACAATCATCTTGTGTCTCTCGGGGATGCCGAATCGCTCTCGCAGCTTCGCTCTGGCCTGCTGTTCGGTGTCGGACCGGGGCGGATGGAAGCGTTGTAAATTGACCCCGTTGGGAATGTATTCGATGCGTGTGGTGACGCCAATATCGCGCAGGAACGCCTCTATTGCTTCACTATTGGTGACCAGAGCATCGAAGCTGTTGTACACCTGCTGATAACCGCGTCGTCGCAGTATGCGTTTGATCGGCTTTTGTTGCCAGGTGGGGAACTGGGACACCGAATAGACCGTGGCAACACCGCCGTCTTTCAGGCGACGCAACCAGGGCAGAGCCTGCGGGCGCATATTGGTCAGCAGTTGCGCCACAGTGGGCCCCTCGGCCGCGCGTTGGCACACCTCCAGTAGGGCGTCGTAGTAAATCTGCGTGCGAGTACGACTTTTGCTGTCGGGCAGGCGTATGCGCTCGAGTGGCGCGCCGTCCAGCGTGATCGGTGGCAGCCAGCTACCGGGTGTTGCCGCATACCAGCTTTTGTCAGAGTCGGATTCGCTGCGTTCCTGGATTTGCGGGGTGCCGGTCATGACTCGCACATCCACATCGCGAGCCAGCAGGCCGGGAATATAGCTGCGATACCGGTTTTGAGCACCCCCGTACGTGGGATAGAAGTGGGGTGACGTCAGCCAGAGTCTCGTGCGTTTATGATCGGTGGACGAGATAGAACGCTCTCCCGGTAGTGCAGAATGGGTGGGTTGTAAAGTTTATCCATTCTATCTGAATGCCAGCTGCTGGAAAACTCCAGGCGCATGCATGTCATCAAGCGGCCTGTGGTGCCAAACTGGACAGTGGGTTTAGCTGACATATAATAGCGCGTATTTACCAGTGCGTTTTAGAGCGATAGCCCCATCCGCAGTGGATCATAATACGGGATTCATCTGATGTCGCTTGAGACACAACAGCTTGGGTCAGATCAGGCCAGTCTGCAACGGGTAGCACTCTTGCTGGACAATCTCAACGGTGGCGGTGCCGAGCGGGTAGTCTTGGCCATGGCATCGGGCTTTGCGGCGCTTGGCTATGACGTCGACCTGCTGGTGTGCGAGCTACAAGGGGAGTTGTGCGGTAGTGTTCCGCCCGGCGTCAATTTGATCGTACTGCAGCCGGTGGGCAAGCTGGCCGGGCTTTGTACGGCGATCAAGCGAGGCGGCTGGCGGGGTTTGGGCGGTATCTTGTTCTGGTTGGTCTCGGCTCGAAAAATTCCTCGCAGCTTCCGCTATATTCGCGATATCAGTCATTATCTTCAAAATGTTCGTCCGGCCGTCATTTATTCTGCACTGGGTAAATCGAGTATCAGCGCCATGCTGGCAGCCTCTGGCATCAAGGTGCCGACACGTGTGTTTGTGGGTCTCCATATTGCGCTGTCAATTCGCAGTGCGCAGAGCCGCAAAAGCGGTAAGGGGCAGGCGTACAGCATGGTGCCGATGTTTCGGCACTGTTTTACCCGGGCCCACGGTGTGATAGCCGCCTCACGCGGTGTTGCCGAGGATGCCATTAGTCTCCTGGGTCTGAATCCTGAGAAGGTGTATGTGGTTTATAACCCTGTGGCCGAGGCGGAGCCTGCTGGCGAGCCCCGTGGGGTTTTCACCCACCCGTGGTTCCGGCCGGAGGCGCCTCCCGTGATCCTGGGTATGGGGCGTCTGGTGGAACAAAAGAACTTTCCCCTGCTGATCAGGGCGTTCGCGGCGGTGCGTCAATGTATCGATGCGCGTCTGGTTATTCTGGGAGGTGACAAGTCATCGGCTGAACAAATGGCCCATCGGCAGGAACTACTGGATCTGGCGGTAGAATTGGGCGTCGGCGATGATATCGCATTGCCGGGCTATCAGCGGGAACCCCGCACGTTCCTGTGGGCAGCGCGGGTATTTGTCCTGTCCTCCAGCTTTGAGGGCTTTGGCAATGTGCTGGTGGAAGCGCTGTTGCAGGGCTGCCCCGTCGTGAGCACGGATTGTCCCAGCGGGCCGGCCGAGATTCTGGAAAATGGGCGCTATGGCACGCTGGTGCCGGTCAATGATGTCGAGCGGCTGAAAGAGGCTATTTTAGCCAGTCTGGCGAGCGAGCCGGATTCTGAAATGCTGCGCGAGCGGGGACGTGAATTTTCGCTGGAGCGCGCGCTGGAAGGCTATCATCGAATATTCTTTGGCGAGCGTTCCGCTGCGCTGCCCAGCGCCTCCTCGTCGGTCAAGCCAAGCTCATATGCGATCAGACAGGCCAGCGGTAACCATAGAATGATCCACAATTCTCTGGGCCGGGTTATAACCTGATTGGTGTCGACCAGCATGCAGATCACGCCAAGGGTGAGCAGGCATAGATAGCGCGCGTGCCGCATGGTGAAAACCATTCGCAGCGCAGCGCGGAGCGCAAAACCGTAGACTATCAACAACAGCATCAGGCCAACCAGCCCGCCATCGCGCAGAGTGGAGAGAAAACTGCTGTGGGCGTAATTGAGGGGGCTTGGCTCGCCATCTGGCCACAGAATGGGTGTCGGCTGGTAGCCATAGCCGAAGATGGGCGCATGCTGCCACTGCTCGAGTATATGTTGCCAAATAGGGAGGCGATTAATGAAGCCTATATCCGTCGCCGAGCCCAGCATACCCAGGGCCCACGCGAGGTAAAGCGCGGCGGAAAATCCCAGTACAAGCGCGATGAATACTGCGGGTGGTGCGAGGCGATGGTCGAGTAGAAACAACAGCGCACAGGCGGTCGTCAATGCCAATAGACCGGTATTACTTTGGGTTAGCACGGTGAACAGGAGGATTACGAAAAAGCCCGCTGCATGGACATAGCCCAGCTTTTCACCCCAGTGTTTACGCGCGTAGTCCAGTGCGATAACGCCGAAGAAGCCGTAAGTGAATGCGCTCGGATTCGGGTTGTCAGTGATCCCCAGGCCGACCATCCGATTCTCAGTTAATACGGGCAACAGCTGCAGATCCTCGAAGGTAGCGATAGCGCCGGCAGCCGCCAGAATGACCACCAGCGTGACCGCCTCCATGATCGCGTCCGGCAATTGCCGGTTGCGCTCAAACCAGTACAGCGTCAGCAGAATGAAGCCTAAAATATAGGCGGTGTAACGGGCATCGCGCCACAGGATCGTCGGGGAGAAATCTGCGCTCCATAGTGAGCTCAGTAGCATGTATCCCAGATAGAGGAGAATACTCAGCCAAATGGGGCTGCGCAGACACCGCTGGAAGGTTTGTGGGAGCAGGAACACGCCGGGCAGGAACACGGCGGCGATGTAGAATTTGTAATTGTCCACCGCGTTGGGCACAAAGTAAAAGCCCGCCAGGAAAAGGGTATACGTCGCGAAAACAACATTTGGCAGACTCCACTGTCTGGTTTGATCCGGCAGAGACAGATTCAGCACGCAGCATCCTTGGGGCGATAGTGTCGGTTGGGGATTTGCAGCACACCGGCGATCGTGCCGAGGTTGTGAGCGACATTCAGCGCATAGGGCACCCAGGCGCTACTTTTGTGGCCCACGCTGGCCAGCATGCGCAACAGGTACCAAGGAATAAGCCCGATTGATTTGAGCGTCAAACGCAAGGCAATGCGCGCAGCGCCCAGTGGGGATCGGGATTTTAGGCGACGCTTGACGAAGTACTTCACGCTGCCGCGGCGATAGGACTCTCGCCACATGTAGGCAAAATTGGCGCGCTCGGCCGGAATCCATTCTTTGACGCGCGCGGCCGCCGCCCAGGCAAAGCGGTGGCCGCTCAGTTTCAGTGTTTGAAACAGCAATTTGTCCTCGCCACCGCTGAGCCCAAGGGCCGTGTCAAAAGACACGCCCGAAGGGCCGAGCAGATCGGCTCGCACCAGTACATTGCAGGTCGCTGCCGGTGGGTCTGGATCCAATTCACGCAAGCTGGCTGCATTTTCGGGCTTCATAAAAATGCTACTTGCCATTATCCAGTCGGGTGTCTGTGGTGGAAAAACCGGTGTAGAGGGCCCAACGATAATGTCCGCACCGCTGCGGGCTTGGGCGTCCAGTAACTGATCCAGCCAATCGGGGGACGGTACTTCGTCGTCGTCGATCATAGCGATAAAATCTGTACCCCGGGGTACAGCGGCCAACGCCGTGTTCCGGGCATACGAGATCCCGGGCCGGGCTTCGCGCAGGTAATGCAGGGGCCAGTGCGATGTGTGCGCCTCGCACATTGCTGCGGCCGACCCGGTGGGCGAATTGTCGACTACGATGAGCTGCACATCAGGCTGTGGCGCGATAGAGAATGTCTGCAGGTCCAGCCCCGTCAAAAGGCGCAGCAGGCCATCAGGCCGCATAAACGTGCAAATACAGACGGCTAGTGAGCTGTGTTTGGGCTCAGGGATAGGGGGCTCTGTTCGCATAGCCGCTAGAGTTTGTGCGCTTTTGGCCAGCGCCGTTTCAGGCAGACCCACTGCTCGGGATACTCCCTGATCCAGCTTTCGAAGTACTGGTGGGCGATTTCGGTCATTGCTACAGCCTGTTCTTTGACCGGTGCATCCGGAATGAGGCTGACCAGGGGATCATAAACGGTCACGCGGTATCGTTTTCCCGGGAGGCGCTCGGCGCGTGATACGACGACTGCCGCGCCAGTGCGCAGAGCCAGACCAACTGCGCTGGTGTTGGTGAGTGCATCTACGCCAAAAAAGGGAATGAGCTTGCCGGTGTCTGGTCGCGTATCCATCGCCATAATAATACTTTCACCCGCATTCAATGCCTTGATCAATGGTCGCGGCCCTGCGTCGGCCGCTATGAGCTTTTCTCCGAAAGATCGTCGTGGGCCCAGTAATAGCTCTTGTATGATCGGATTGGATTCTGGCGCATAGATGGCGTTTATGGTGAAGCCGAACTGGCGTGTTACCAGTGAGGCGACCTGCCACGCGCCCACATGTGCAGTCATAAAGACGGTCGCCCGTTTACTCTCCATGTGCTTGCGGGCTTCAGGCTCGAGTACAAACTCGATGCGTTGTTCGCGCTGCGCCCAGATCTGTTCCAGTTTGAGCAACTCTGCGGCCGAGTACCCGAGATGATGGAAAATCTGTCGTGTAGTCTGGTTGCGCCACTCTGGCGATTGGTCGGGGAAGGCGACGGCCAGATTCTCACGAGCTTTTGCCGCTTTGTCTGAAAACGAGCCAACCAATCCAAACGTAAAGCCGGACAACCGCAGGGCGTGTTCCACGCTCAGTTTGCGCATCAACCAAAAAATAAAACGAAAGCCAGTCGCTTCTATCCGCTGGGCGATAGCCACTAGAACCGGCGCTTTACGCGCCAGACCTTTTGGAATCAGGTAAAACTCGGACACCCTGGAAGACTCAGCGTCGGCCCGGGTCTGAGCCGAATATGCGGTCCCAGAAGGGCGAACTGACGCCGTAGCGACCACCCTCTCCCGAGTAGTGATGTTTCAGGTGATAGTGCTTGAGAAATTTGGCCACCTTGTTGCGCATGGGAAAGTGGTGCGTCGAGTAGTGGATATAATCGTATATCAGGTAACCGATGATAAAAAACGCACAAAAAGGCTGGATCCAGGGCTGCGGGATAAACAGGCCGAACAGCAGATATAGCACTAACATAATGGGTATAGCCCCGGCCGGTGGCATGACCAGTCGCGTCTTGTCCTTGGGGTCATCGTGGTGATTGCCGTGAAACAGGAAGACCAGCCACTTGCCCATCTTGCTGGTGGCAGGAAAGTGGAACAAAAAGCGGTGCAAGCAGTACTCGGTGAGGGACCATGTCAACATGCCCGCGGCACCGATAGCCAGCACGGGCAGCAGTGGCAGCTGGTACACGGCAAGACTGCGCCAGATCAGCCAGCCCGCTATTGGCCCCCACATCAGCAGCGGCGTGAGGGGGTGAACGTGGGACAGGCGCTCGAGAAACTCATTCTCGAACAGGCGTATGGATTGATGTTGATTTTCAGGCTGCATAGGAATCTCTGTCGGCGTCATGACCGCACTTCTCCGTGTTGGCTGGTTTATCTTTTGGCCACAGGCGTTTCGAGCAGAACCAATCTTCCGGTTGCTGTCGAATCCAGTCCTCGAACTGGAGATGTACCTGCTGGATCATATCGATGGCCTGTTCGGTGTCAGACACACTGGTATCACGGGCACGGATGGGTGCGTGAAAAGTGACCCGGTAATGCGCGTCCTGCAATCGCTCAACCTGCACGGGCACCAGATCGCAGTTGAACTTTTGCGCGAGCTTGGCTGGCATGATGGTCGAGAGCTTGTCGTGCCCGAAAAATTGTATGGGTTTGCCCTCGTCCACCCGTCGGTCCATAACCATGGCGGCAGTTCGCCCCGCTTTCAGTGCGCGCATCAGCGCGCGGGTGCTGTTTTCCGCGGGCAGCAATTCACAATTCAGTGCACTGCGTGAATGCAGCAACATGCGATCCAACAGGGGATTCGTAGGTGGCGAGTAGAGGCTGGCATTGGGGATATGCAATTTTGCCATAGCGGAGCACACGACCTCCCAGTTGCTCTGGTGCGCCGTTACGATGACACAGGGCTTGGCCGGGTTTTCGTAGGTTTCGAAGGGCTCGCGAATATCTATCTGCAGGCGGTCGTCTTCTGCGAGTATTGTGGCCAGGTGTGGGTACTCCGCCAATACGCGCCCCGAGCGACCCCAGGAGCGTGTCACCAGCGCATCCAGTTCAGTGTCATTCAAATCGGGAAATGCGGTGGTCAAGTTGGCCCGATAGATGGCGGTTTTTTTCTTTAGCTTCGGCCCTATCCAACGACCCAGTTTGTCGCCGAATCGGGAAGCGGTATCGATGGACAGCAACTGTGCTAATTTCGTGACCAACCACACCAGCATAAAATCCAGTCGCCACAGCACTTCGCGGAGTAGGCGATGATCGCGTGCCCACTTGCGCAGTGGATTGCCGACAATAAATTCAGCCACGGGTAGATTTACCTGGAATTAAGAATTCAATATTTAGCGGAGCAGTATATCGCACTATAGACGCAGAATTCTCCGTCAAAGTGTTGGTAATTTGAGCTGTTCCAGCCCTTTGCTCAATACGACCGTGGGTGTCCAGCCAGTGGCAGCGGTAATCGCGCTGTTGTCTGCAACCCAGTCATTGTGGCGCAGTTCGCGTAATTTGGGCGGCGTAAGAATGGGCGCATTGCCAGTGATGCCCGCCAACGCGCTGTTTAGCGCTGCAATGGTGTTCAGCAGCCAGCGGGGCACGCGAAACAAGCGAACTCGGCGCGACCAGTGCTGTGCGGCAATATCAGCCATTTCCTGCCAGTTGTAGCCGTTGGGCCTGCCGTCGCCAAGGGTCAGTGTTTGCCTACTTGCAGCGGAGCTTTGCAGGCAGGCAATGATAGCTTCCACAAGATCCGACACATAGATCAGGGACATGCGTACTTCCGGCGAGCCCGGTACTGCGGCGATCCCCCGCTGCATCAACTTAAAAATGGGCAACATTTCTTTGTCACCAGGACCGTACACTGCAGGTGGACGCAACACGATCCAGTCGATGTCTGCACACGGTTCCAGCAGTTTCTCGCCCTCCCGTTTACTGTGGGAGTACCAGGACAAGTGTGGCTCCCGGGCAACTATTGAGGAGAGCAGAAGCAGCCTGGGTGGGCGAGATTGCGCCCGGAGAGCACTAAGCACACTGGCTGTTCCAGCGACATTGACCGTATCGAAGTCTGCTTGTGAATTGCCCCGGACAGCCCCCGCGGCGTGAATAACGGCAGCACAGTTGGCGAGTAGTTTTTCAAGGGCGGCGCTATTGGCGAGGTCTCCCTCGATAAGGGTTACGCCCAGGGAGGCCAGGTGTGCAGCGTTCTCAGGGTTTCTAACGAGTGCGCGTACCTGATAACCCTTATCCAGCAAGCGCTGGCATAGGGTGGAACCGATAAAGCCAGTAGCGCCGGTAACGGCGATGAGGCTGCCGTCGACGATCAGGCTGAGGCCACCCTCAGGCGTACTTCTTCAGCCGCGGCGTCGAGCATATCCAGGTCGTTGCCGTTGATAAAGTCGAGTCGGGCCTTGGCGCGCGACAACTTGCCCGAAGACGTGCGCGGCAGCGAGTGAATGGGAACCAGCTCTACATAGCAATCCAGACTCATTTCCATGCGCACAAGGGCAGTGAGGCGACGAACCAGACTATTGCGTTTTACGTGATCTGTTTCGCGGCACTGAACCATCAGGATACAGAGTTCTTCGCCCTCGCTATTGGGGGCGGAGAATGCCACTGCATCACCAGCGCGCACTTCGGATTGGGTCTCAGCGACATGTTCAAGATCCTGTGGCCAGATGTTGCGGCCGTGGATTATGATAAGATCCTTTTTGCGGCCCGTTATGGTGAGCACACTATCCACCAGATAGCCGATGTCGCCCGTATTCAGCCAGCCGTTTTCGCTCAGCGAGTGGTTGGTTTCTTCGGGCAGATTGAAATAGCCAGCCATAACACTGGGGCCACGCAGGTAAATTACACCGCTCTGCCAGTCACCCAGTACCCGGTTATCATCGCGAACTTCGACTTCAAAATTGGGCATCGGGATGCCGCAATTGACGAAATGCCGGCCACGACCCTGCTTGTCTTCCTCATCAAGCAGCACCGCTTCATGGTGATCGGAGAGGTGGTCGCTGTCGATATAATGTGTGGTAAAACCAGTCGACAAAGGTGAAAAGCTCACGCCCAGCGTACATTCAGCCATGCCGTAACAGGCCAGAAATGCGCGGCGATCAAAGCCGGCGGGGCCCATCATTTCGGCGAAGTAATCCAGCGTTTGTGGGCGAATCATCTCAGCGCCAATACCGGCGACACGCCAGTTGCTCAGGTCGTAAGTCTCAACATCGCTGGGCCTGACCCTGCGAGCACAAAGGTCGTAGCCGAATGAGGGCGCAAAGGAGATCGTCGCGCGGGTTTGCGTCATCAGTGCCAGCCACTGGCGCGGACGCATTGCGAACTCGCGGGTATCCAGATAATCAATAGACACCTGAGCGGCCATAGGCACCAGCACAAAACCTACCAGGCCCATGTCGTGGTAAAACGGTAGCCAGGACATCATGCGATCCTCTGCGTTCATCTGCAGACCGTGCGAGACGATACCCTGCAAGTTGGCCATTGCTGTGCTGTGCTTGATGACGACGCCGCGCGGGAAGCGGGTGCTGCCTGAGGTGTACTGAATATACGAGATATTATTCGGGTCGATAACCGGCAGTTCCTGCTGCGATTCGGGCAGTGCATAGAAAGCTCCAGGCGCTTCCACCATACGAATATCGAGGCCTTCGCTGGCTTCCTGCAGGAAGGGCAAATACCCCTCGGAGGCTACGCCAATGGCGGCATCGCTGGCTTCCAGCAGGAGGTGCAATTGCGCGACATAGGCACAATGTGCGCCGACCTTGACGGACGCGGGCAGCGTGACAGGAATCAGGCCCGCATACTGGCAGGCGTAAAAGAACCGAATGAAGTCTGGGTTAGTTTCCGCGACCAGCGCTACGCGATCACCGCTGTCAAGTCCGAGTCCAAGCAATTTGTGCGCGAGCGCAAGCGCATCAGTTCGCAGCTCGGCATAGGACAGACTGGCATAGATGGCTCCTCGGCCGGTGTAGAAATTGGAGCCGGTCTCACCCATGGCCGCGTAATCGAGTGCCTCGGTCAGAGTGGCAAAGTCGGCTGAACGAAACGGTAGCTCGTGGTGGGTTGGCGTGGTATTTACGTTAGCGTGTGGCAATGTAGATTCCTCGTTTGCGACGATCTCTGCGCCGGTGTACCAATTTCCAGAAAGCAGGTTTTGCTGACCCTTGCAGATCAGAGGTTTGGCACTTAGTTCAATAAATCCCCTGTGAGACTTCGGGCAACTTGTCAGTTATGCGCACAAGTACTTGTAAATGGGGGCACCCTTATACTCAGACCCTGGAAAAGGGTTATCTGGTGACGTCTAATCGTAGCATTTTGGGCTTTATCGCTTATAGGAAATAATACCAAGCGCCGGTGTGAACAATCCCAAAGAATAGGTGAGGATTTTACGTAAGAACACTTTCATGTCGCTCCGTTTCAGTGATCTGCTCAGGGTAGACACGGATTTCTGAGTGGGCTGTTTTGGTCTACTTGCCATTTATAAGTAATTGATATATATGATATATATATTATTTTATGAAAAGTGTTGGCCAGCGCTTGCGCGGCGTTCTCTCGCTTATCAAATTTGTCAAGACAGCAGTATGGCAGCGGGTATCCAGTTGCGTAATGTTGCGTATAAGCGTCAATTATTACACCGTTATGATGCGGTTCCACGCGCTGGCTATTGCGCCTTCCACCACGCTTGAAACATCAGTATGGACCACATCAGCTCCGAGTGATTGGCCCAGCCGTACAGGTGTTGCCGCCATGCATCACGCACACTTTTGACATCGAAAATGCCTTGTTCTCGCAACGTTTGTTCCGAAATCAGGTCTTCGGCCCATTCCCGCAGCGGACCGACAAGCCACTCCTTGATCGGCACGCTGAACCCGCGCTTGGGGCGATCTATCAGCTCGCGAGGCACATACTGCATCAGTAAATCCCGCAGCACGCGTTTCCCTGTTTTGCCGTCAAACAGATAATCTGTGGGCAGCGACCAGGCGAGCTCCAGCACGCGGTGATCGAGCAGGGGCGCGCGCGCTTCCAGTCCTACGGCCATGCTCGCACGATCGACCTTCACGAGGATATCGTCTGGCAGGTAGCCGGTGTAATCGTAGTGCAGCATTGAGAGTAGTGGGTCCTGCACGTCCGCCCAATAGGAAGGATCAGACAGGGGTGTCGAGGGGCTCACTGCCCCCGACACAAACTGATCGACAGCCTGACATTTGTTGAATTTGTTGGCCAGAATTTCCTGTGGTGAACTGGCCGCCCAGTTGCAGGAGCGCTGGCTCATTTTACCCAATTTTCGGGTCCAGCGTGGTACAGTTTTACCCCCATTGGCGTAGTTTTTTGCGAAATACCAGCTGCCACTGCCCAGCGCACCTGCAACCGGTTGCACCATGCTCCTGGCGCTGTCAGGGATGCGCTGTACGTTGCGCCAGTGTTTCAGGCAGTGCTGGTAGCGCCGGTAACCGGCCATTTGTTCATCGCCGCCATCGCCAGTGAGTACTACTTTCAATTGCTCACGGGCCAGCTTGCACACCAGAAACGTGGGAATCTGTGAGGAGTCAGCGAAGGGTTCGTCGTAAATGTGTGGTAGCTGATCAACCACGTCCAGCGCTTGACCCGGTGTGACGTAAATCTCGTGATGCTCGGTTTTGAGGTGCTTTGCCACTGCTGAGGCGTACTCAGCTTCATTGTATTTTTCCTCCCAGAACCCAATGCTGAACGTCTTCACCGGGCGGTCCGACTGTTGCTGCATCACAGAGACGATCATCGAGGAGTCAATACCGCCGGAGAGCAGTGCACCGAGTTCCACATCGGCCACCATGCGATCGCCCACGGCCTGATGGAGTACCGTGTCGAGTTGCCCGATTGCCTCCTCGTAGCTGCCGGTGAAGCGATTGCGCTCACCGTGTTCGGCCACGTCCGCAGCAGACCAATACGGCGTGGGGGAGGCGCTCCAGGGTTCACACGCCTGTGGTATTTTCAGCAGGCTCCCCGGTGGCAGTTTGCGCACTTTCTTGTAAATGGAGCGCGGTTGGGAAACCCAGCCGTATTGCAGATATTGTCCCAGCGCGTTGCGATCCAACTCGCGTTCAAAATCCGGGTGTTGGCGCAGGGCTTTCAGTTCTGAGCCGAACAGGAAACTGTTGCCACACCAGCCGTAGTACAACGGCTTTTTGCCCACCCGATCCCGCGCCAGCCAAAGGCAGCGCTCTTCTGTGTCCCACAGGGCGAGTGCGAACATGCCTTCGAACTTGCTGACAGCCGCTTCGACACCCAGATGTTGCACGGCGGCGAGAATCACTTCGGTGTCGGAATGCCCGCGAAAAGGGTAGGCGGACACACCGTCTTCCTGACGAAGTCGGGGAAAATTGTACACTTCGCCGTTGAATGAAAGCACATAGCGGCCAGATGCTGACACCATAGGCTGGGCGCCTGCGTCCGTCAGGTCAATAATGGAAAGGCGGCGGTGCCCCAGAGCCAGCGGGAACGTGGGATCTACCCAAACACCGCCCGCATCGGGGCCGCGGTGACGGATGGTGTCTGCCATACTCTGGCAGTGTCGCGAGAGATCATCGGCAGCGCCGCCGTCATACTGTATAAATCCGGTAATTCCACACATCGCCAATCCGCCCGTTAATGTCGATTTACAGCGCGCGCGACCACTGAATCCAGCAAATCAAGATAGTGGCCGACAGCGCGGTCAACCGAAAAGTCCGCTGCCCGGCGCAGCAAAATCGCCTGGTCTGTGGGGTGATCCAACTCCGCCCGAATGGCGCTTGCCATCGCATCCACATCGCCGATGTCGACCAGTGCACCATACTTGCCGTCAGCGAGAATTTCTCTTGAGCCGCCCGGACAATCGGTGCTGACAACTGGACAACCGCAGGCCAGTGCCTGAATGACTACCCCCGGTAAGCCTTCGTACAACGAAGATAATACCAGCAGAGACGAGCGCGCCATGTACTGAAACGGATTAAAGACGAACCCGGGCATATCAACGTCTGCCTGTACGCCAAGTTCAGTGGTTAATTTGAGTAGATCCGGTCGCAGTCGACCCTCTCCCAGAATAACCAGGCGCACGGGTCTTTGTGCATGCACTAGAGCGAACGCGCGAATCAAGGTTGAAAAATCTTTTTGTTCAGTCAGCCTGCCCGCGGCCAGGATGACCGGCACCGCATCGGGTGCAAACCAGGCGTGGTCCAGCGGCTGTGCAGCGCCGATATGCAAGGTGTCATCGACAACGGGGTTGTAGATAGTCATCACTGACTGCTGGTTTACACCAATATTCGTGATCAGCTCTTCTGCTGCATGATGTGATACGGCGACCACGACGTCAGCACCCGGGTAAGTCCGCTGTACGATATCCGGCAGATAGCGCCATTTCCATTTGCGGGAGTTGGAGGGGGCCGCACAATAGGTGGACAACGCAATGCGTTCACTGACGACAACTGGCACAGTGGAGCCGGACATCCTTTTCGCCCAGATCACAGAGAGGTTGGCGTACGTAATCGCAGATAAAACCACGTCGGGTTGCTGGGTTTTTAGATAGTGCTGCAAGGATGAAATTCGGGCAATTTCAGGAGCCACTTTTTTTGCCAGCAGGACGGGGCGCAGTAACACGAAGAAGTCCCTGAGGTTGCCTATCACCGTGGTCCAGCGCGCCCGCAGGCCACTGGACGCCTCCAGTTCAATCAGGTTAGCGCCCGCCGGCACCTCTCCAAGATAGGCGCCCGTTGCCTGGCACAGCACCAAATCAACCGCTCGACCCTGCGCCAGAAAACCTTTGATCAGGTTTAGCATGGAGCGCTCTGCTCCTCCGCCCTTCAGGGAGGGCAGAAGAACCGCAATCTTGGCGGCATGTGTCCCTGTGGGTGATTTGTCGTTCATTCCTTCAGTCTCTCGTTCGCTGGGCGTTCACGACAGCGACGCTGTACCCCGGTGTCACGGAGCGAATTTGCACCGGGCGGCTTCGAGGAAAATGAGCACTCACGTTCCGGAGGTGCGCGGTGATTGCGTTATTGGTTGAGGCGAGCAAGCGCTTAGTATACACCGAAGATAATGAGCCACCATTGCTCTTGTCACACAAAGGCTCACGGCGGGTCATCCGCGCTTTAAAACTCGCGCTGCTGCGAGGGCCAGTTGGAGTGTTAATTTACCTGATTTCTCAGGGGGTTAATTCAACGTTATACTTGCAGCTCTTTTCAGGATATTGCGCACACGCATGACAGCGAATAACGATAACATCGCGCCGATCTCGGTGGAGGTAGTCACCAACGCGAGCCAAATGCGTCAGTTTCTGGCTCTGCCGCAACAGATTTACGCATCTGACCCGGCCTGGATTGCCCCGCTCGGTTTTATGAAGCGCGAGCAGATGTCCCCCAAGAACCATTTCTTCGAGCACGCCCGCTGGCGCGCTTGGGTGGCCTATCGTGAAGGCCAGCCCGTGGGCCGTATCACCGCCCAGATTGACGCGATGCACCTGCAACAACACGGCGACGATGCCGGTTATTTCGGCATGCTGGAGGCGGAAGATGATCCCGCTATATTCGCTGCCCTGTTTGGTGTGGCAGAGGACTGGCTGCGCAGCGAGGGCATGAAGCAGGTGCGTGGACCGTTCAATTTACATGTGAACGAGGAGGTTGGGCTGCTGGTAGATGGCTTCTCTGCGCCGCCCTATGTGCTTATGGGCCACGCCCGACTCTGGTACGGACCTGCCGTGGAAGCGCAGGGCTATGTGGGTGCAAAAGATCTGCTGGCCTATCAGGTGCGTCCAGACTTTGAGGCACCGCGGGTGATGGAGCGCCTGGCTAAACGTGTATCCGATCGGGTGATGGTGCGTTCTGTTCGGCGCAAACATTTGTCGGAGGACGCCGCCATCATGCGGGAAATTTTCAATGATGCCTGGCAAAACAACTGGGGCTTTGTGCCGCTGGCGAAAGACGATTGGGCTGAGACCGTCGCCACACTTACCAAACTGATGCCCGATGACTACATCCAAATCGCAGAGTATGACGGCGAACCGGTTGCGTTTATTGTGGCACTGCCCAATCTCAATGAAGCGACGCGCGACCTCAATGGTCGTCTGCTGCCTTTTGGCTGGGCAAAACTTCTGTGGCGTCTGAAGGTGCGCCATCCAAAAACGGCCCGCGTGCCCCTGATGGGCGTGCGGCAGAGCTTCCAGCATTCGCGGCTGGGGCCCACTCTCGCCTTTATGGTTATTGATGCGGTTCGTAAAGCGCTGCATGCGCGGGGCGTGCGGGATGTAGAAATGGGCTGGATACTTGAGGACAACGACGGCATGCGCAATATCATTGAAACCATAGGCGGCGTGGCGTATAAACGCTACCGCGTCTACCAGAAAGAATTATAGCAATGCACCTGGACCCCGAAACGCATCGAATAACAGCCATTGTATTGGCAGGAGATCGCACCAAAGCGGACTCACTTATCAACCACACCAAAGCTGGCAGTAAGGCCATGATCGATTTGGATGGCACGCCTATGGTGCGCAGGGTACTCAATTCCCTGCGTGCTTCGAAAGTGGTGAACAAGATTTGCCTGACTGGCCCCGAGGCTAGTGAAGTGGCCACAGACGCAGCCCTGAAAAAATGGATCGACGATGGTGAAATCCGTTGGACCGAGCCAGGCGCCAGCCCCAGTACCAGTGCGTACGAGGCAATGCAGACGCTCGCGCCCGAAGAAGCGGTGCTGTTGACGACTGCTGATCACCCGCTGCTAACACCGGAGATTGTCGATGCATTCGGCCGCCAGAGTCTGGCGGACGATGTCGATGTCACCGTGGGTTTGGCCCCTTACGCACTGGTTGCCGAGGCCTATCCCGGTATCCGCAAGACAGTATTGCGCTTCAGTGACGGAGATTTTTGCGGCTGTAACTTGTTCGCCTTCATCACGCCAGAAGGACGCCGCGCTGCCAAGTTCTGGCGCAAGATCGAGCAGGAGCGCAAAAAGCCCCTGGTCGTAATTGGTTTGCTGGGTTGGTGGGCCGTCATTCGCTACCGCCTCGGTTTGCTCTCGCTCGAAGAGGCGCTGGCCAAATTGAGCAAGCGACTGGGCTTGCGTATGCGCGCGGTAATTCTGCCCTACGCGAATGCCGCGATTGATGTGGATTCCATCGCCGACCTGATGCTGGTCAAAGGTGCGCTGGAGAAAGCTGCCGCTGAAGACGCCTAGTTTTAGTGCCTGCGGCAGGATTGCATTGAATAATCGAAAGCCTTGGTTAACCACCGCCGCCCGCCGCGAACAATACTCCTAGCCCCGATTCAATTGCAACGTCCTGCTGTCCCCCTCACCAAACTCGCCGGTCTCCGTCTGATAGCAACGTGAATCAATGCGCAATTGCCAGCCGTCGTCATTGCGCTCCACCTCGTAGCGGTTGTACTGCGCCGTATCTGCACCGTGCAGGCCCAACGCAGAAGCCGAGGGGACCGCAATCACCGGCACAGGGCCCACGCGACTTTGCAATTCATTGAAATACGCGCGGTGGCCGTGCCCGTGCAATACCAGTTCAGCGCCGTGTTCCTCTAACAGCGCCTGTACCCGCGGTGCATCGGTGAGGCGCTTCCGCCACTTCGCCTGCCCCGCGATCGGGCAGTGATGCAGATAGACGACTCGGAACAGCCCCTCATCGGTGGTGCGCTGCAGCAGCGCTGATAGTTGGCGCAGCTGCTGCTTACCCAGTGTGCCGGTGGCCATCAGCGGCGGTTTGGGGCAGGCGGTAGAGAGCCCGATGAACGCGATATTGCCGCGCACTCTCAGGCTGGGAAATGTCGATGTCTGTGTGGGGGTGTCGCGGTCCGATGCCATGTAGTCCTGCCACAATGCAAATGTGTCCTGCCAGGGCGCGGCGACACAGGCATCGTGATTCCCCGGCACCAGAGCGACCTGCGCGGGATCGCCCAGCGTGTGCAGCCAATCACTGGCTTGTTTGAACTCTGCGGGCAGTCCGATGTGGGTGAGGTCACCGGTGATTAGCAGCTGGTCGAGTTCGGTTCTGGCGAGGTCGCGCTTTAGTGCCTCAAGCACTTCCGGGCGATGCTCTAAACGGCGCTTACGGCGCCAGGACAAGTAGCCCAGTGCCCGTTTACTCCACAGATCATGCGCACCGACATCGGCCAGTGAGCTTAGATGGGGGTCTGAAAGCTGGGCGAAACGCTGCGGCATGGTGTGAGTCCTCGTCAGCGGCGATTGTACCATCTCGTGGCAGCGCCACCGAAAGGGGCGTTATACGCGCCGGATGATCGCGCCCAGTTCCGCCAGTTTGGTGTCGATATTAGCGTAGCCGCGATCGAGGTGATAAACACGGTCGATGGTGGTGTCGCCGTCGGCGCACAGTGCAGCGATAATCAGAGAGGCAGAGGCGCGCAGATCGGTGGCCATAACGGGCGCGCCCTGTAAGCGCTCACTGCCGCGCACAATCGCGGCGTGGCCCTGTAGTTCGATGTCCGCTCCCATACGCTGCAACTCAGCGACATGCATGAAGCGGTTTTCAAAAATATTCTCCACCACTGTGGCGGAACCTTCAGCAAGGGCGTTCAGTGCCATGAACTGGGCCTGCATATCGGTGGGAAACGCGGGGTAGGGGGCGGTATGTATATTGACGGCCTTGCAGCGTTCGCCGCCGGTATCGAGGTGAATCCAGTCTGGCCCCAGCTCCAGGCGACAGCCCGCCTGCTCCAGTTTACCCAGCACATGATGTAGAAAATCCGGATTGGTATCCAATACACGGATACTGCCGCGCGTTGCTGCGGCGGCTACCAGGAAGGTGCCGGTTTCAATGCGGTCCGGTGGGACATTGTGCTCGGCGCCGTGTAATTCAGGGACGCCTTCGATCACAATAGTGCCAGTACCTGCTCCGGTAATTCTGGCGCCCATTGCCACCAGCAGTTTCGCCAGGTCGCCAATCTCCGGCTCCAGCGCACAGTTTTCCAGTGTGGTGACGCCATCCGCGAGGGAGGCCGCCATCAGCAGGTTTTCTGTGGCCGTGACCGACGGTACGTCGAAGGCGAAATGCGCGCCGCGCAAACGGGTCGCCGTGGCCTTGATATAGCCCGCCTCGATGTGAATCTCGGCTCCGAGCGCCTCCAGTCCCGCAATGTGCTCGTTGACCGGCCTTGAACCGATCGCGCAGCCACCCGGCAGGGACACGTCCGCCTCGCCGAAACGTGCCAGCAGTGGGCCCAGCAGCAGGATGGACGCGCGGATGGTTTTAACCAGTTCGTAGGGTGCGTGCACAGAGTGGACTTTACTGGTGTCGATGACCAGATCGGTTCCATTGCGCTCGGAGGTGGCACCAATCAGTTCCATCAGCTGCAGCACGGTGCCGATGTCGCGCACGGCGGGGACGTTGCCAATACGCAGTGGCTCGGCACTTAACAGCGCTGCCGCGATGATGGGAAGCGCCGCGTTTTTGGCGCCGGCCACTCGCACCTCACCGTGCAATGGACCATTGCCGGTGATGATAATCTTTTCCATTAGTGGGGCTTGCTACTTGGAGTGATGAGACCAGCCGTGATGAGGCCGGCGTAGGCGGCGATAATCGTGTCGATCTGCGCGCTGGTATGTGCCGCACTGACACTGTTGCGCAGCAGGAAGTTGCTGGATGGCGAGGCCGGCGGTATGACGAGATTGACGTAAACACCAGCCTGCATTAACGCTTTCCAGCAGTCTATGGTTGCTGAGCGATCTTCCAATTCCAAGGCAACTACCGGGCTCGCGGTGGGACCTACGGGTAAGCTCAAGGCTTTAAGTCCTTCATACAGGCGGTGTGCGTTGTCCCACAACTGCTGCCGCAGTTGTGGTTCTTCCACAATGATGCGTAGGGCCGCACGTGTTGATGCGATGATGGAAGGCGCGGATGAGGCGGTAAAGATATAGGCATTGATACAGTAGCGGATAACCTCGAGTTCCGCGTGGCGGCTGACGCAGAAACCGCCGATTGCGCCCAGGCTTTTACTGAAGGTGCCAGCAAAAAAATCGACGTCAGCCTCTACGCCGGCAGCCTGAGCTGCGCCGCGACCTGTCTCGCCTAGCACGCCCATGGAGTGGGCCTCATCGAGGAACAGATAACCGCCGTACTCGCGTTTCACCGCCGCGATTTCCTGCAGCGGTGAAACGTCGCCCAGCATGGAGTAAATCCCCTCGGCAATAATTAACGCCTGTCCGGCGCGATCATCGAGGCGACGCAGCCGCTTGGCGAGGTCCTCCGGGTCGTTGTGCTTGAAGCGAATAATGTCCGCACCGCTGAGTTTGACGCCAGAGTAGATACTGGCATGGCTGTCGGCATCCAGCAGGATGGTATCCCCGGGGCCGGCCAGAGTGGCGCACATGCCCATGGTGGCGGCGTATCCGGTGGAGAAGACGATGCCGTGGTCTACGCCATAAAACTGCGCAATTTCTGTTTCCAACGCCTGGTGCTCGGTGAAGGAGCCATTGGCAAGGCGGGAGCCCGTGG